>OCTW011619308.1_pt1 | contig 44245 bp, 31 predicted proteins | sample 1539671 | NCBI WGS metagenome assembly OCTW01 (sample SAMN02144230, study PRJEB22623) | gut metagenome | biome: sheep rumen | host: Ovis aries | place: New Zealand
CGCTGCTATGCAATAAACATACAACTAACGCAGTCAGAATTGGTTGCATTATGAGTAATCTGTGCCAACATCTATATTATTACCAAAATTAATTCTGCTCGGAGTTTGCCGCCCCCTGATGACGTTTGTTCACGGGCAAAAGGGCATTGCCCGAGGGACGCAATGGCTCTCGGGAACAGGTGGCAGCTGCGCCATCATAATAGCAATAACCTGAGCAATCGCTATCCCATTGATATGACCCTTAAGGAATTCACCACTGCCGGCAGACGCTCCTCTGGAAAAACACTTCCAATACAAATTTTTTGCGCGCCACCTGCTATTTGTGCAAAGAAAATATTGTTTTTCCTATCAAATCTGCTGCCTCGACCGCAAAAAACAATTATTTTTGCAAAGGAAGGTCGCAGAAAGCCTCCGCAGGAAACACCATAAAACTTCGAAAACTATGAAAAGACTGCTTCCCATCTTTATGACATGCCTTGCAATGCTTACGGCTAACGCCGAAGACTACAAACTGAGCATCGCAGGATTAAGCGTCAACAGCGACAACTACACCCAGCTGAACGAATTGCTGACAGCCGAAGGCGTGCTCCAGAGCGGCACCGTAGAATATCTGCCGGAACAGAACAAGGTTGTCTTAGACAATGCCTACCTTTATTTAGAAAATGAAACATTTAATAACATAATTCTGTACGAAAACGTAGAAGTGCCTCTCGTCATTGAAGTCAAGGGCGAGTGCACTCTGCAATCAGAAAGATTCGATCTTGGATACTCTCTTATCAACGTAAGTGTATCTGACAAAGATAAAAGAGGCGATCTGATAATTGAAGGCACATCTGCCGACAAGCTTAATCTCATCGGAGCCGCATCAGGTGTATTAAGCAAAAATCTCAAGGTGTCAGACATAACCATCGACGCAAATTGCTATGATATGATTTTTAACTCGCATTGTTTCCTCGACAAAGCCACGGTCATTGTCAGACAAAGCATATATATGATTAGCAATACTCCCATCTCCTTCAGCGAGGGCTGGGGTTTTGTCTATCCGGAAGACGGCTCCCACGAAACCTCATCACCGGAATATAACAAGACATTCCTTACAAACCCAAGTCCCATAACAGCAGTAATACGCAGCCTCGACCAACCCATCGAGTCATACGACCTATATATACAGGGCGTGCAAATTACTGAGTTGAACTGCGAAGGACTCTTATGGGACAAGCGCCTCGACTATAATCCGTCCACAAAAACGCTGAACCTATGGGGCGTCCAGCTGCAGGGCGAAAGCACCAACACTGGTGAAGGAGCAGAAAAATTCGCCTGCATATACAGCAACATCAGCGGCCTCACCATCAACGCCAATGGAAATAACCGACTGTCATACTATGGCAAAAATCATGCGAACATCTATCTTTGCAAGACAACCAACATCATAGGTAACGGCAAACTGCATTGCTACTCCGCAGACTACGGCATTTATATGGACGGCCTGGGCACTCTGACCATCGGCGGCAATGTCGAATTAACGGCAAACGGAAAAATCAGCGGCTTACAGGCACGATCTCGCTGGAACGTAAGCACAAGAGAATTACAGTATTACGCCACTCTCTGCATCAAGGACAGAGCACGGGTCTCAGCCAAGGGACAAACCAACGGCGCAATCTATGATTGGAAGGACCTGCTGCTGGAAAACAAGCATAGCATCACCCACCCGAACGGCGCACAGTGGAGCTCCAACTCTGTCTGCGGCAAAGACGGCCTGCCTGTATGCGACGAATGGGTAATTATTGACGCACCCGACATAAAAGGCGACGTAAACAACGACGGCTCAGTCAACACCACCGACATAGTGGCCATCTACAGCTACATCGAGCAAGGCGACGCCAGCGGCTTCTCCAGAAAGCGTGCCAACGTTGATGGCGACGATGATGTCAACACTGCCGACGTCGTAGCCGTGTACAACATCATCATCCTCGGCGACACTGAATAAGAACTCAGCAACCCACACACCGTAAGCTTCTCTCCTAAATAGAAGGAGAAGCTTATTCTTTTGCTCTGCACTGGATTTTCTAGCGCCTGCACTCAGAGATAAAAACAGCTGCTATCTGAGAAATAGCAGCTGTTTGTGAGTTATTTGCCCTTGGCAAGATTGTCAGTGACGCTTTATGCGCCGTTTCAGCGCGCGGAAGACAAAACCGGCGTGCTTGGCCAGGGCTGTGAGCCAGCCATAGTGAGCGGCCATGATGCGGAGGCGCTCCATGAGCGAGCGGCGGTGATTCTTCACCGTCATGCCACCGTCAAGATAGTCGGCCACGACGATATCGGCATTGAGCATAGGCAGGCCGAGGGCATGCCCCTGCTTCATCACGCGGATGCACCAGTCATAGTCGGCGGAGAAGCGATAGCGGAGATTGTAGAGATTCTCACGGGCAATGTCGGTGCGGGCAAAGAATGCCTGATGGCACACCAGCATGCCGTCCTTGAACGACTGCCACGTAAGCTGGCGCGGCGGACGCAGGTGGCGCTTGCGCAGGAAGCGGCCCTCGTCGTCCACAATGTCGGTGTCGCCATAGATGACGGCAGGCAAGTTTGCCGCTTCGCTCTCAGACTTTCTTTGTATGGTGGCACCGGCTTTGCCGATGGCCAACGAAAGTCTTCGCGATGCCTGTGGCATTGAAATTTGAAAGTTGGAACTTGAAATTTTATCCGCTATCTTGCTCAGCGTGTCGCGCTCGTGAAACTTGTCGCCGGCATTGAGGAAGAGGATATAGTCGCCGTCGGCCATGTTGATGGCCTTGTTCATGGCGTCGTAGAGCCCCTTGTCAGACTCGCTGAGCACCTTAATCTCGTGGCGCTCCTCAAGCTCGGTGCTCTCGCGCTCCTGATACTGGCGCAGCAGGGTGAGCGTCTGGTCAGACGAGCAGCCGTCCACCACCACGTGCTGCACGCAGGGATAGTCCTGCTCGGCGACGCTGTCGAGGGTGCGCTGCAAGACGGCAGCGGCATTCCATGTCACGGTGGCCACCGTTATCTTAATCTGCGACTGGTTTTCCATGGTCTATGAGTTGCTGGTAAAGTTTAAGGTATCGCTCGGCAACGCGCGCTTCGGAGTAATGCTCGACGGCGGCGGCCCTGTTGAGTTTGCGCAGACTGGCAGCATCGGCCGCAAGAACCCAGCGCAGGCCCTGCGCCAGGTCGGCAGCATCCTTCGGCTCAGCCAAGTAGCCGTCAGCACAATGGTCTATCATCTGCGGTATGCCGCCCACACGGAAGGCCACCGTAGGCACTCCGCAGGCCTTGGCCTCCATGATGGTGTTGGGCAGATTTTCCTGCAGCGAGGGGAGGCAGAAAGCATCGACGGCATTATATATCAGCGCCATGCGCTTAGGGTCGGTGACATAGCCCAGGGGAATAGCCTCCACGGGCATGGGCTCAGCCATCTGCTCTGCGCCACGGCCAGTGAGCACCACGGCCACCCTGTCGCGCACGCTTGGCTCAGCCTCCACCATTCGGGTCAGCGCCTCGCGCAGATAAGTCAGCCCCTTGATGGGAGCGTTGACATTGTAGGCGGAGAAGAGAATCAGACTCTTACCCTGCGGCAGCCCGAGCAGCATGCGCGCCTGCTCCCTGTCGGCAGGGGTAAAGAGATGAGTGTCAATAGGATTGGGGATATCGAGCACCGCCTGGCCGCTGAGCAGTGTGCTGCTGCGCGCCATGTCGGCCAGCCATCGGCTGCACGCCACGAAAGCCAGTCGGCCGCCCTGGGCATAGAGGCTCTGCTTGCGCTGCCACACCCTGTGCGACCAGTCGTTCTGCCCAGCCTTGCGTAGCAGCATGCAGTTGCCGCACTCGCGGCGGAAAGCCATGCACTCCAGCGGCGAGTGGCACAACCCGGTGAAAGCCCATGCGTCATGCATAGTCCAAACCACCGGTTTGCCGCTGTCAAGTACCTTGCTAAGAGTCTTGAGCGAAAAGAAACCTTGGTTCACCCAATGCAGATGGATGATGTCAGCCTCTCTAAACACAGGCAGCGCAGTTATGTCAATGCCATGGGTGGCAGGGTCAATGTCCCACAGATGAAACTTGCTCAGCCCCTGGCGCAGGAATATGCCCAAACGCTCAAAAGCCCAGCTTAGCTTATAGCGCCACGCAGACATTGGAGCAATGGTGGTGAGGTCGCTGCCCTCCTTTGCGGCCACAAGCATGCGCGGCTTTGCGCCCAGGTTGAGCAAAGCCGTCTTAAGGCGTGCTGCCGCTATGGCTGCGCCGCCGCTTCGGTCGAAGGTGTTAATTATCAGTATGTTCATCTGCTGCAGGATTATCCACCAGCTTAGGCAATATCAGCATGGAGTGAATCTGCTGTTTCTCCTTGGGGGGAATCTGGTGCCAGTCGCCATAGAGCGTAGTCAGATATTCATCGGGCTTGGCCGGGGCGGAGAATCGCTTACCCTCAAAATCCACCTCGCCCAAAGGAAAGACATTACTCTTATTATGAATGGCACGGCTCCAACTGAAATGAGGATCTATAGCCACATACTCTCCGTTGGCCCACAAGAGACATCCCAGTCGCCACGCCGCCTTGAGCAGCGGACGCTTGATGCCGAAATAAAACAACTGTCCCATTGAGCGCCAAGAGAAATGATGAAGTCCGTCAAGAACTATGGTTGCTATAGTGATGCCGTGAGCCACATTGCCCATCTGACTGCGGAACTTCGACGGTGCCAGGTCGTAAGGAAAGACATCTACAAAGAGGCCCTTCTGATAGTCAGCTCCGGTGTCATCGCCACCATCAGCAATAAAGGAATTGAGGTCACGCACCTTGCACTCGCGGTGATGAAAGCTGGGGTCGGTCTTGCGCGTCTGCAAGAAAAGATGCGGCGGCAACTCAGCGGCGGCAACTTCAAGAAACCGCTCGTAGTCGGGACGCAGCATGGAGATGTCAACATCGTCATCCCAGGGAATGAAGCCGCCGTGCCTCATGGCACCAAGCAGTGTGCCACCCTCTATCCAGTAGCTGATGCCGTGGGCCTTGCACAGTTTGTCTATCTCCTCCAAAATGCCGAGCATCTTCAGCTGAGCCTCGCGCAACATTTCGCGGCGCATCTGTTCCAAGTTCTTGTTTTTCATCTATCTCTTTTCTTTTTGTGGCAAATGACTGCGATAGTAGTAGCCGCAGGAATATACAAAGAATATTGCCCTCAGCACCCTGACCACGGGCCTGCGCTCCTCGGTGTGGAAAATGTGATGGGAATGTCTGACGAAGAAAATCATGCGCCTGAAGAACCATAGCGGTCCCTTGTGCAGATGCAGCTCGCTCATGCGCACACCTGCGCTGAGGCTTGGCGTAACAAACGGCAACTGTTCCAAGAACGGCTTGACAATGGCAAATCGCTTCTTCAGCTCGTTTTGCAGAAAACGGTGGTGGAAAAGGGAGACTTTAACGTAGTTCCACGCCCCCTTGGAGATTATGCCGTTGCCCACAGGCACCGTGGCCGTAGCCGCATGGCTGTGACGGCGGAAATTGACGAGTTTTTTTTCCACAAAAGCCACACTCTCGGCAGCCGCAGCCACGCAGGCTATCTGCCAATCATAATAGAGACTGATCTTCTCGCCCTCCCTAAGATTGTCCAGCAAGTCGCGGCGCATCAGTATAGTGTGGCCTGGCATCTCGCTGAGGTAGCAGTTGCGCAACAGGTGCAGACATGGGCGCCGCCAATCTGCCTGCACAGGAAATCCGTCGGCAGAAAACGGCACCGAGAAACCGGAGCAGACCATCTTGTTGCCAATAGCCTCAGCCTGCAGGCTCAGCTTGTCGGGTTCCCAGATGTCGTCTTGGTCGGAGATAGCTATATAATCGCCCTTGGCTCTGCGCATGGCAGAAAAGAAGTTGGCATTGATGCCATGCCGGCCGCTGTCGTTGCTAAACACCTTGATATTTGGATTATGCTGCGCATATTCCTCTAAGAGTGACATGGTGCCATCGATGGAGCCATCATCCTGTACCACAATCTCATACACGGGATATGTCTGCCGAAGGATGCTGTCCAACTGCTCGCGGAGGTAACTCTCACCATTGTAGGTGCACATCACCACTGAAATTCTCAACGTCTTATCCGTACTGTCTTGCGGCATTATGACGCAAAGTTAATCAAAAAGATTATATTGGGCCTATACCTTGTGTATATTTTTGCACTATGTATCTCGCTATGAGGAAGGTTGTATGTATAGAGAAAAGGATATAGGGTTACAGGCTGCTGTCTGTCCGTTTCACCAGATATCCTCGGCCTCTTCACCGGCATAGACATGCTTAGGCACAAACTCCAAGATGTCGAGCTCAAAGCTGGCAGAGGTGTTTTCCAACACATTCTTAACTCGCATGTAGAGGCGGTCTTTAGGGTCGAAGGTGCCGGTAGTGACTATGTAGCGCAGACGGGCATAGGGACCCTTGCTCACTGAGGAGCGCATAGACTCTACGGGCGGTGCGCCGCCGGTCTTAATACCGTCGTGCTGAGGCGGACGCATCCATCCGCGCAGACGCATATCCTTATCAACCTGACGGTTAATCTCCCAGTCGGGGCCGTCAAGCTGATAGCCAATCACACTGCTGCTTACGCTGAGCCTAAGGTCAACAGGCAGTCCGCAAGCCTGCAGGCGGTCGGGGTCCTTGCCGATGTAGAGTTGCGCCATGCCAAGGTGGGAAGCGTGGGCTACACTGATACGAAACTCCCATGTGCCACGGTAGGGCACGGGCGGCAGTTCAATAGTGAAGTCATACTGCCCGCTGATGTTTTCCTCATCACCCTGGTAGTTCTCAACAGTAGCAGTGTAGTAGGCATTATATTTGAAGTGGGTGGCCTCTGACATCCTGATGTGGTCAAAGAAATTGGCTGGCAGGGCGTAGAATGTGTTGCTACGCATATTGCGAAGATTGTTAGTAATGAGTTCAGGTATCAGTGAGGAATAGTCCCAGCGCAGGCGTTCGTTGAGCACCGAGTTGGGCACCCCGTCGTCATAGACGAGCGGCTCGCTGATGAGGTAGTAGAAACCATTGAGAGCCTGATGGATATATTCACCATTGTTCTCGGTGATAAGTATGCCCGGACGTTCCACCGACTTGACGTTAAGTTGGTCGCCATTAGGGCCGTAGTCATAAGTTACTTTGCGATTAATGCGCTTGCCGTCGCTCTGCGCACCCTCGGTAATCTTCATGAGGCGACGCTGCTGATAGCCCATTGTCTCGTAGTACTCATAGCAATCTACGCCAAGCTGGGTGGGGTTGTTGTAGCCATAGCCCATCTCACAGTGGTGGAGAACTATCTGGTCCCAGCGGATGCGTTCGGGCAGCAGGTGGTAGGCCACAAATTTGTTGACGGGATTGTTCTCCGACACAGGGTCGGTATCAGTAAACTCAGGGTACAGCTCCTGACACTTGCGAATAATAGCTGGGTATATCTCGTCCTCCCAATTCTCTATGGTGCCATTTTCCTTATAACGCACGGCTGGCAATTGCCAATAGAGTTGCAGCACACTGTCGGTTTCCACAAAGGCTGTGTAGCCATAGTATCGGTGCTGGGGTGTTAGGGTATTGAAGGTTGTGTTACCATCAAAGAAAGTGCCCGGGCCATGCTCATATTTCTCGTACTCTTGGTCGCGATATTTGGTGAGGGAGTCCTGCCAGTGAGTAATCTGGAGCAGTTGACCAAATATCTGAAGATTGGGTGTCTGCCTGATGAGCTGAGCCAGATTGGAATTGGTAAAGGAGAGCACATGGTCAATGCCGTGAACAACGCCATTAGAGCCCTGCAAGTCGCGGCGGACAATGGTGGAGTTGCTGTTGAGAACTATGCGCACTCGCTCCTCGCTGGACTGGAAGTCTATAGCTATGAAACGGTCGTCGAGGTTGGTGCGATCAAGCACTCCTGAGGGGAAGTCAACGGAAAGATAAGCCTTGTCATCGTGAGAGTCGATGATAGAGTTTTTGACAATGTCTGCCGCCAGCGAGTCGCTAACCTGACTGATTGGCAGGTTGGGGGTGTTGCTTACAGAGTCTATGTAAGACTGCAACGCTTCATTAGTGGGGGCAAAGACGGTGTAGTTACCACGCGTGGCAAGCAGCTGGGCAGCAGTGGAGGACCCTACACTCTTTCCTTCGGCATCATTGACATAGGAACTGAACGCCACCCGTTCAAGCAGAGCCTTGTAGTTGGAATAGTCAGGGTCGGTGCTCAGGATATCGAGCACCGTCTGGCCCTGGAAAGTGTACATGTCGCTCTTATCTACATCATCGGTGCAGGCGCTGAGCAATGCGCCAAGGACAGTGGCAATAATAGTTGGGAGGAGAGAGAGGATTCTCATATTGCACGATTGTTAATTGTCTGTGGCACGTGTCGTTCTTTTATCACCCGCAAATGTAATAAAAAATATTACTTTTCCCTTCAAACATAATCAATATTCATTATTTTTTACCTCCAAACAGAACAATCTTTAACCAAACAACACAGAAAAAGGGCGGCACAATGCTGTGTCGCCCTTATATCATAATTAATTAAGAGGTAATCTTTACCTAATTAAATGTTACGCTGTCTAAATTAGAAGCTAACATAGCAACCAAGGCTGATGTTGTTGCCATCAAGGCCAGCCTCCCAAGCGTTGCGCTTGAAATCACCCTGCTTTACAAACTGCCAGCCGAAGCTACCAACGTGAGCTACGAGGCTAACTTTGTCGCTCAGAGAGTAAGAGATACCGGGCTTAATGCCAAGCTCCCAAACATTAGCGCTGTCGTCTTCGCCACACTGGTGGAGCAGTGCATAGGATACACCACCGTCAACAAAGAACTTGAAGTTGCCAGCCTCTGCAAAGTTGTAACGCAGATAAGGATTGAGCTTGAAACCATTGGCTACATCGAAGTCCTGGATCTCATAGTTGAAAATCTTGTTGCCGTCCTCAGCGTGAGCATAGCCAATCAGAAGAGCTACGTCGAGCTTGTCATTGAGCTTGTAACCAATCTCAGGAGCTACAACAAAGTTTGAACCAGAAGCTACCTTGTGGCCATCAATGGTAGAACGATAGGAGTTGAAACCAACTTCACCACCTGCCCACCACTGGGCGCTTGCGGTCAGAGATGCAACTGCAACGAATGCAGCAAGAATCAATTTCTTCATAATACTAAAATTTAAAGTTAATAAAAGATTTTGACGCTGCAAAGGTATGGCAAATATCTTGAAACGAGCAAGTTTTCTTATAAAAAATATTCTTTTTATGTTCTTTTTTTATCTTTTGGGCAAGTTTTCTCCACTTTTTGTCTGCAATTCATTGCAAAAAGACCCTTTACAAACATACAAAACACCGCCCGTGAAATTATCACGGACGGCATTTATTAGCATCTTTGCCCAAAAGCAATCCTATGCAGAGTGTTCAGGACAAAAAGAATTGATTTAATTAAAAGCGGGGACCGCTATTGCCATCACGACGGGGCCCACCATTGCCTTCGCGGCGAGGAGGACGTGGGCCGCGGGGACGCTGCGGACGCTCCTCATAGCCTTCGGGCTTCTCCATCAGAGCACGACGAGACAGGCGGAACTTGCCGGTCTTCTCGTTAATCTCGAGGAGTTTTACCTTGATTACATCGCCTTCCTGCAGGCCACTCTCTTCCATGTCTTCAAGGCGTTTCCAATCGAGCTCGCTGATGTGAAGCAGACCCTCGCGGCCAGGCATAAACTCTACGAACGCGCCATAAGGCATAATACTGATGACCTTGGCATCATACACCTCGCCCACCTCAGGCAGGGCAACGATAGCCTTAATCTTGGCAACGCCGGCCTCGATACTCTCCTTGTCGGGAGCACTTACCTGAACCTTGCCTACGCCGTCTTCCTCATCTATGGTAATGACTGTGCCGGTCTCCTCCTGGATGCCCTGGATAATCTTACCACCAGGACCAATAACAGCACCAATAAACTCCTTGGGAATCTCGAAGGCGACGATACGGGGTACATGGGGCTTGAAGTCGGGACGCGGCTCAGCAATCGTTTCGGTCAGTTTGCCGAGGATATACTCGCGGCCAGCCTTGGCCTGCATAAGAGCCTTCTCAAGAATTTCGTAGCTAAGGCCGTCGCATTTTATGTCCATCTGGGTGGCGGTAAGGCCATCAATGGTACCTGTGGTCTTGAAGTCCATATCGCCAAGGTGATCCTCATCGCCGAGAATATCACTCAACACAGCGTACTTGTCCTCGCCCGGGTTTTTGATAAGACCCATGGCAATACCGCTGACAGGCTTCTTGATGGGCACACCGGCGTCCATCAACGCGAGGGTACCGGCGCAAACAGTAGCCATAGAGGAAGAGCCGTTACTCTCCAATATCTGCGAAACTACACGAACGGTATAGGGGAAATCCTCGGGAATCATATCCTTCAGAGCGCGCCATGCCAGATGACCATGACCAATCTCACGACGGCCGGTACCACGCTGAGCCTTAGCCTCACCTGTGCAGAAGGGTGGGAAATTGTAGTGGAGCAGGAACTTCATGTAGCTCTTGTTGAGCACATCGTCCACCATCTTCTCGTCAAGCTTGGTGCCGAGGGTGCAAGTGGTAAGCGACTGGGTCTCGCCGCGGGTAAAGATAGAGCTTCCGTGAGGCATGGGCAGCGGACTAACCTCGCACCAGATTGGACGAATGTCAGTGGTCTTGCGGCCATCGAGACGGATACCCTCGTCCAGCACACAGCGGCGCATTGCATCACGCTCTACATCATTATAGTAGCGGTCGATAAGGCCATTCTTCTCCTCCAGCTCCTCGGGAGTGAGGTCGGGGTGCTGTTCAGCGTAAGCCACCTTGAAATCCTCGCGGATCTTCTCAAAGGCCTCGGCGCGGGCATGCTTCTCAAGAGCCTGCTTGGTAACATCGTAAGCAGGTTGGTAACAAGCCTGACGCAGCTGCTCACGCAATTCCTCATCGTTGACCTCATGGCAGTACTCGCGTTTAACGTCGGTGCCAAGCTCCTTGCTCAATTCCACCTGCATGCGGCACATGGGCTTGATGGCCTCATGGGCAGCCTTGAGAGCGCCGAGCAGATCCTGCTCGCTCACTTCTTTCATCTCACCCTCAACCATCATGATATTGTCCTCGGTAGCGGCCACCATCAGATCCATATCGGCCTCCTTCATCTGAGGCATGGTCGGATTGATAACATATTCGCCGTTCACACGGGCTACGCGAACCTCAGAGATAGGTGTCTCAAAGGGAATATCGCTGCAAGCCAGTGCGGAGCTGGCGGCCAGACCGGCCAGTGCATCAGGCTGATCAACGCCGTCGGCACTGAACAAGATGATATTAACATACACCTCGGCGTGGTAGTTGCTCGGGAAGAGCGGGCGAAGTGCGCGGTCCACCAGTCGGGAAACAAGAATCTCATTGTCGGAGGGGCGGCCTTCTCGCTTGGTAAATCCTCCGGGGAAGCGGCCTGCTGCCGCATACTGCTCGCGGTAGTCACACTGGAGCGGCATAAAGTCGGTGCCGGGCACAGCATCCTTAGCTGCACACACAGTTGCGAGCAAAACGGTGTTGCCCATACGCAACACGGCTGATCCGTCGGCCTGCTTGGCCAGCTTGCCAGTTTCGATAGTAATCTCTCTACCGTCAGGCAGTTGGATCGTCTTCTTAATAACGTTCATCTGTCTTGATTTTGTTTAATAATACTCTTATAACCTTGAAAATTCGCGCAAAGTTACTCATTTAATATATAATGTAGGGGAAAAACCAAAAGAAAATCATACTTTTGCCACCAAAATAAACACTTTTGACATTCCAGACACACGCAAAAGACAAAAAACAATGAAAATAATCTATTTCCACGGTTTCGCCTCATCCGGTGCCAGCGGCACGGTGCAGACCCTGCGAAAGATAATGCCCGATATTGAGGTAATAGCCCCCGACATCCCCATAGATCCACAGGAAGCCCTACCCTATCTGAAGGAACTTTGCCGGCAGGAGCAGCCCGACCTCATCATTGGCACCTCAATGGGCGGCATGTATGCCCAACAAATGCGTGGATTCAAGCGCATCTGCGTCAATCCTGCATTTAACATGTCAAGATTGAGCAAGGTTCTCAAGACGGGCGAACATGAATTTCTAAACCGGCGCAAGGACAATCAGAAAACCTTTCGCATCACTCGCGACATCATCCAGCATTTCAATCAAATGGAGCGCCAGCAGTTTAAGGACATCACGCCCGACGAGCAGCAAATATGCTGGGGCCTATTCGGCATCAACGACACCTCGGTCAACACCTACGATCTTTTCCGCAAGTACTACACCCAGGCCACTCGCTTCGAAGGCGAGCACCGCCTCAATGAAAAGGTACTTCGCCATACGGTCATTCCCTTGGCCAAGCAAATCCTTCAACTTCAGTAAAGCGCCAAAGCACAAAACCGCAAAAAGAAACGGTTTCATCGGGCAATTCAGCGTTTCTTGGCAATAAAGATATGACCGTCCTCGCGCACCAACGGGTGCGCCTCGTTCAATATAGCGGCAAGTTCCTCAGAGGGAATGGAATAAATCTTGCATGTGCGGGGATGAGGATAACGATTTAGGTATGCAGAGGTAGAAAGATACCATCTGCACTCATCCACATCTGGCAGTAGCGGCACCTGCTGCCAGAAACGCGATATATTAGAAGGTCTGGCCAGCAATATGCCTGTTTTTCCATTTCTAAGTCGACACACACAGAGCAGATGGCGGCGCATACGCTGATCCTGCTGTCGTTCCTGCTCAGTGGTACGATGAGAAACAGATATATGCCGGCCAAATTTCACGTTGAATTCGCGCATTTTTGCACGAAAGAGAGCGCCGTGGGTCGAGGTGTCGCGCTGGCCGCTGAGCAAAATGTACAAATGTATCATCTCGTGGAGCAGAGTATCCTCTACCTCAGCCTCCGGCAGGTCAAGATAGGTGCTGAGCGAAATGGTTATATCACTATAAGTCGTGCGAAACCACAACGCACGGTTGCGCTTATAGCGAAGCTGGCCCAAATATGTGCGTGCACGGCTAAGCCGTAGCCTCACCTGCGGCAACTGGCCGCTGAAGCATAACTCATTGAAGTACTCATACTTTTGCTGCAAAAATGGTAAGGTTGCACGCATCCTGGATTTTTTCCGACAAAATTAGGGATTTTTGGCAAAACCGACGTCTTTTTCGCGCGCGTATTCCAATTTATAATTAAATTTGCAATCAAATTCTCTGATAAACAGAAAAACAAGCTATATGAAAAACATTCTAAAAAACTGGCTGTTTGTAGCCGTTGCAGCACTGACCTGCAACACCATCAGCGCCCAGGATGTTCCTGTGGACTATAAGGCCTACCCGGACGCCAACCCCAACCCAAAGATTGAGAAGACTTATTCCACCACCGTCAGGAAGATACCTACCAGCGGCGTAGCCCGCAGTTCGCTCTATGGCACTGAGCGTCCCGACCACATCAACAATGCGCTGACCAAATATTTCCCGCCCGTATTCAACCAGAGTGGCGGTTCATGTGGCTCGGCGCAGGCCGTAGGTTACACCATGACGCTGGAGATGAATGCCTACCGCAATGCCGACGCCTCCTACGAGGAAAACCAGCTGCCCACCCACTTCACCTGGCTGCATACCAATGCCGGCATTGGCAAATACGAAATCATGAATCGCCACGGCGTACCCAACGTGGCCACCTACGGTGGCCGCACCTATAGCCAGACTTTCGGTCTGCAGGACACCAGCAATCCCGACTACGGCTATATGCAGGGATACGACAAGTGGTACTCGGCGATGTTCAACCGCACCCTGGGCGGCGACACCTTCTGCGATGCCGACCAGACCACTGAGCTCGGCCGTGAACAGCTGAAGCAGTACCTGTGGAATCACTGGGGCGACGAGAGTTTCTGGTGCGGCGGCGTTAGCGGCATAGGTGTAGCCAGCGGCGGCACCTGGCTTGACATTCCCAACACAGCCACCAATCGCGCCATCGGTGTTTCCGGCATGAAGTATGTCGGCGCCTGGGGCAAGACCTACGACCACGCCCTCACCGTGGTGGGCTATGACGACCGCATAGAATTTGACCTTGACCAGAACGGGGTCTGCGGCGAGAAAGACAAGGACGAGGTCGGCGCCTGGATTATCTGCAACTCATGGGGCGCAGGATGGTGCAACAAGGGCTTCATCTACTGCCCCTACAAGTACAGCTACGCCATCGGCACCAACTCTATCCCCATGAACTCCGGCCACTACACCTGGCGTAAGGACTACGAGCCCAAGCGCGTATTCAAGATTGTCATGGACTATAGCCGCCGCTCAGAGATAAGCATCAGTGCCGGCATCAGCACCGACACCACCGCCCTCGAGCCGCGTAAGACCGAGACGATGCCCTTCTTCGACTTTGCAGGCAATGGTCAGAAAAGCGAAACCGAGAAAAACAACCTGCCTGAGCCCGAAGTGCCAATGCTGGGCAAATGGAAAGGCAGGATGAACTACGAACCTATGGAGTTTGGCTACGATGTAACCGACCTCACCGAGGGCTACGACCTGAGCAAGCCCCTCAAATACTTCCTCAAGATTAACAGCAAGGCCAAGGCCGTCGGCGAGGGCACCGTCTATAAGCTCTCGCTGATGGACTACACCTACGACCCCGAAGGCTTGGAGATTCCCACCAAGGTGGACACCGTGGCCATCCTTAATGGTGGCAAGACCACCCTGCTCTCCGTCACCTCCCTGGGTCAGCAATTCTACACCCCGCTCAATGTCAGCCTCAACCAAAAGCGGCTCTCCTGGAACGAACCCAAGAAGTCGAGCTACAACATTGCACGCTACTATATATATAAAGGTAGCGACAAGGTAGCCGAGGTGCCCTCCATAAGCCACTCCTATATTGTTGACGACCAGGATGCCACCTACTATGTAGCTACTGCCTACGAATATCGCGGCAAGCGCGTGGAGTCTGCCAAGAGCATCCCCGCCCGAAACACTGGCGACATCATCTCCGACCAGGACAACGAGGTGCTTAAGTTGGACAACGCCAGCGCCTCTGTCAGCGGCCTACTCGGCAACGGCCTTAATCAGGCCACCATTGAGTTTTGGCTCAACGCCGCATCACTCTCCAACAACAGTATGCAGATTGGCGAAGGCTGGGGCTCATTCCTCTTCTGCATCAGCACCACCGGCCAGATTCAGGTGGGATGGGATGCCAACAACCGCCTCATCAGCACCACCAACACCATCAGGACCAACAAGTGGTACCATATTGCCATCGTGGTGGACGGCAACACGCTCTCCCTCTATGTCAACGGCTTGAAGAAGGGCAGCACCACCACCAGCTCCTATCAGGGCATACCCGCGCTCAAGAACTTCTGCATCGGCTCCTACAACGGCATGATAGACGAGCTGCGCATCTGGACCAAGCCCCTCAGCCAGATTGAGATATACCGCAACAAAGGCCTCGCCGTGGCCAAGCCCTCAGCCCAGACCGACCTGCTGGCCTACTACCCCATGACCACCTACGAAGCCGACGGCAAACTCTTCATCAAGGACTACGCCTCGGGCTACGACATAGCCGTAGGCTCCGCCGAGACCGTTAAAGACGCCACCATACTGGGCGCACCGGTAGTAGCCTGCGTGGCCTCCTTCACCATGCCCGAAGAGTCAGTCTTCGCAGGCGAACCCTTCGGACTGAAGTCCACCGCCATGGTCAACACCGTTGACTGGCACTGGTCGGCTCCCGACGCAGTCAACAAGGAAGCCAGCGCCGTCAATCCCTACTTCGTATTCAACGAGCCAGGCACCTACCCCATCACCCACACCATCACTGACAACGAGGGCAACACCGCCGACAGCACACGCATCATCACAGTACTCAGCCCCGAGGCCCCTGTGGCCGACTTCACCATTGCCCAGACCGAGCTGGCCGAGGGCGAGCTCTTCAGCCTGGCCAACCAGTCGAGCGGCGACAACTGCACCTACACCTGGAGCGCACCCGGCGCCGACCAGGAGGAGATACACGCCGTCAATGCCGGCATCACCTACAGCCATAGCGGCGTATTCCCCATCACCCTCACGGCCAGCAACTCTGGCGGCGAAAGCAAGAAAACCCTCTATGTCACCGTCACCAAGTCAGCACCGCGCGTAGCCTTCAGCGTCAACCCCAGCACCATCATGCTCGGCGAGACCACCTACCTTATCGACGAGAGCAAGCAGAGCCCCGAGTCGTGGGTTTGGAAACTCACCAACGGCAGACACGACTATGAGGTGCACGGACAGAACTCATCCTTCACCCCTAAACATCCCGGCTACTACGACATCACCCTCGAGTGCAGCAACGACCTCGGCGTAAGCGAGGCCACCGAGCAGGGCATGCTCATGGTGCTCAACGCCGACAGCAAGAACGGCCTCATGATGGGCGGCAGCGAACGCCTGGAGAGTACTGCCGGCCTCTTTGCCGACGGCACCAAGGCCTTCACCATCGAATGGTGGATGCTGCCCTACCAGGCCAACGGCGCACTCAATATGACCACAGAGAATGAGCAGGTAACCATTGCCACCGATGCCACCGGCGAGATGTCAGTAACCATTGGCGACAAGACAGCCAGCTCCGATGAGGGCTATGTGCTGCCCGGCACATGGCACCACTATGCCGTCAGCTATACCTTCGGCACCGTCAAGTTCTATCGCGACGGAGTGCTCTTTGCCTCACCCTCCATACGCATCGGCACCTCCACCACCGACTGGGGCAAGCTCACTCTGAGCGGCGGCGAAGACGGATACAAGGGTCAGATTGACGAGCTGCGCATCTGGTCCAAGGCCCTGTCGCTCTCCACCATGAAGAATTACATCAACGCCCCCCTGACCGACATTGACAACCTCGTCAGCAACTCAGGCCTGCTGGCCTACTATGACTTCAATCAGGACGGCGGCAGCGTTAAGGATCGCACCTCCAACGCCATCGACCTCACCCGCATCGGCTTTGGTCCCGACGGCGACGCATGGGGCCTCAGCAAGGGCGTGTTCACCCTCGACCTCAGCGAGGACAGCCCGACAGAAGTCATCGAGGCCGACGGCATCACCCATGTCTATGACGCAGTGCGCCTGGGCAAGGCCGCCAGCATAGAGGGCACACTCGGTGCCATCCGCTTCGCCTGCGAGAGCGCCGAAGACGTCAAGATTTACACCCTCGACGGCCAGTGCGTATTCAACGACCGCGTGGAGGGCGTGCACTTCATCCCCTTCGCCCCCGGCATCTACATTGCCAACGGGCAGAAAGTCATCGTGAAATAACAATCACTTTTGCAGACAAATGCGGCGCGAGAATCAAATGATTTTCGCGCCGCATTTTTACTACCAATTATTTTGCCGCACAATTTAATCATTGTATCTTGGCTGCGAAAATACAAATTGCACAAACAGACTAAAACCGCCGCAAAAATGAAAAAGATTCTCTCATTCCTCCTGTTCGTAATCAGCATCAGCATCCAGGCCTTCACCATTGGCGGAGTAGATTACGACGTACTCTCCGAAAGCGAGAAGACCGCCTACGTTAAGCGTGCCCCGAGGGAAGCCCCAGAGATATGGATTCCCGACGAGGTGTACTACAATGGCAAGAAATATCAGAACGCCTTACTCACGCCGCAAAAAGCTGAGGAAAAATTTTCTAAAGCCGAGAAAACGCAACGAGATACCAAGGAAACGCAACGAGAGGCTGAGAGGCTGCGAAATAAACGCGTGCTCGTGGAAAAATTCCTTAGAAATCTTTGAAAATTCTTAATGGATTTTTGAAAATTACTTAGGAATCTTATAAAATTCCTTAGAAATATGAAAAAATTCCTTAGAAATTTTTGAAAATTCCTTAGAAATTTTTGAAAATTCCTTAAGAATTATTTCAAATTCCTTAAGAATTTTCGCGGGAGGTCGCGATTAGATTACAGCTACTCGCTTTTAGAACGCAGGAGCAGGCAATTACGATGCAGGAGAACGCGTTTAGATTACGGCTTCTCGCGTTCATGGCTCGGGAGTCATAGCATCGGGGCCCACATTACGCGTGTCGGGCACCTGCTTGGCTAAGACAACGATTTTTAAACTCATAATTTTCTGGTATTTATAATTATCTGATTGAAATTCCTGCAAATTGTTATGCAAACATATGCGTACAATTATTATACGTAGCGCGCATACACGCGCAATCTCTTGAAATTGAAAAATTAAGAATACTTTTTTCATACTTACGCATAAAAGACACAGAAATTACACATTTGTAGCCAAATTTGTGCAATTATCTACAACTTCGCATAGCATCTGGCACCCTATCACAAAGATATCTAAAAAGTTCTAAAAACGGTAATTCTTTATCAAAAATTGTCTCTTTGTTAAATATTCATACAAAATTATGCATATTTTCTTTATCCATACAGAAAATGTAGTATATTTACACCGGCTGGAGAACCGTAGCATTACCCCCCTCAGCCGCAATACAGAAAACAAATCCTTAAAATTTTTATACTATGAAAAAATCATTGATATTTTCTATCCTCCTGAGCGCAGCCAGCATCCTTGCATTCGGCGGCGCCAAAGACTACGGCAAGAAGGCTAAGCCGGTGGCAATAAACAGCGTCAACTTCCCCGACAGCATATTCCGCGCCAAAGTCGCCGAAGCAACCGGCGTAGCAGAAGGCGAGACCCTGACAGCCGCACAAGTGGCCTCGGTAAAGGAGTTATCAGTACACCACAAAAAACTAAAATCACTGAAAGGAGTCGAGCATTTCGTCGCTCTCGAGAGACTGTACTGCTCCCACTGCTCTATCACGGAGCTTGACGTTTCGGCCAACAAGGCGCTGAGACATATAAATTGCCAATTCAACGAGATTAAGAACCTCGATGTCTCCAAGAACAAAGAACTGGAAACCCTGGATTGTGCCTTCAACCAGCTTACAAAGCTGGACGTAACCAAAAACAGGAAACTCTCCGAACTGGCATTCGGCCAAAACCACATTTCCTCTATCGACGTGGCCAGAAACAAAGCTCTCAAGCGCCTCGTCTGCACAAACACCGATATCAGCAATCTGGACGTCAGCAAGAACATAGCCCTCACGCAGCTCTACTGCATGACCACCAAGATAAAAGAGCTAGACGTCACCTGCAACCCCAATCTTAAAGTCCTGCATTGCTACGAAAACGAGCTGACCAGCCTCGATGTGTCGCACAATCCCAAGCTCGGGGAACTGCATTGCCAAAAGAATCGACTGACTGCGCTCGACGTAAGCAACAACACCGACCTAGACTTCCTGATATGCAGCGACAATCCCATCACCGCGCTCGACGTCTCCATGCTCAAATACCTGGAGGAACTGCGATGCAACAGTACTGAAATCAGCACCCTCGACCTTTCCCACAACCCCGAGTTGGAAGCCCTGGAATGCTATAACTGCCATCTTACCTCCCTTGATGTGAGCCACAACCCCAAGCTCCGCTACCTCATCTGCGTCGCCAATTCACTGAGCAGCCTCGATTTGTCAAAAAACCCAGAGATAAAAAGGCTTTTCTGCTCCAAGAACGAGCTGACCAGCCTCGACCTCTCCGGCAAACTTGAACTGGATATTCTGGATTGCAGCGAAAACAGCCTCACAAATCTCGACCTAAGCGGTGCTCCCAAGCTCGAAACACTCTATTGCGACAGAAACAGGATTACGACCCTCGACCTCTCCGGCTGTCCTAATATATACGGCGTCAGGACTGACCTTGCCAGAGACCAGGTGAAAGGCAACATCAGCGAATGGTTCCGCAATGAATAAGACACCCAGCCTGACAAAACCAATAGGCGGCGAACAACTTGCGTTCGCCGCCTATCTAGTATATAGATAGTATGTAAAGTCAGAATCCCTACAATTGCTGTTCTCGAAATTAGCAGCTATCCGTTTTCGGAAGCGTTCTCAGCATCGCGTTCGCGAATCTCTACGCGTCGGATCTTGCCGCTGATGGTCTTGGGCAGCTCGTCAACAAACTCGATGATGCGCGGATATTTGTAGGGCGCGGTGGTACGCTTGACGTGCTCCTGCAGCTCCTTGATGAGGGGTTCGCCGGCACGGGGCTTCCAGTCCTCGCGGAGCACGACGGTGGCCTTGACGACCATGCCGCGAAACTCGTCGGGCACTCCGGTGATGGCGCACTCCACTACGGAGGGATGGCACATCAGTGCGCTCTCCACCTCGAAGGGGCCTATCCTGTAGCCGCTGCTCTTGATGACATCGTCGGTACGTCCCACGAACCAGTAGTAGCCGTCCTCGTCGCGATAGGCCACGTCGCCGGTATGGTAGATGCCATCGTGCCATACGCTGCGGGTGAGGTCTTCGTCGCCGAAGTAGCCGAGGAAGAGGCCGAGGGGCTTGCCCTGGCTGGTGATGATGCATATCTCGCCGTTCTCATTATCGTCGCATGGCGTGCCGTCGGCGCGTAGCAGGGCTATGTTGTACTGCGGGTTGGGCAGCCCCATGCTGCCGGGCTTGGGTGTCACCCAGGGCATGGTGCCGAGGGTCATGGTTGTCTCTGTCTGACCGAAGCCTTCGTGCAGGCTGATGCCTGTGGCGGCCTTGAATCGGTCGAATACTGAGGGATTGAGGGCCTCGCCGGCGGTGGTGCACCACTCCAGCGAACTGAGGTCAAAGCGGCTGAGATCCTCATGGACAAGGTAGCGATAGACTGTTGGGGGTGCACAAAAAGAGGTGATGCGGTATTTCTCGATGGCCTGCAGCAGGCGCTGGGCGTTGAATCGCTCCTGGTCGAGCACAAAGACTGTGGCTCCGGCAAACCACTGACCGTAGAGCTTGCCCCACGCGGCCTTGGCCCATCCGGTGTCGGCAACGGTGAGGTGGATGCTGCCCATGTGCAGGTTGTGCCAGAAGACTCCGGTGGTGAGATGGCCAATGGGATAGGTGTAGTCGTGGGCCACCATCTTGGGCTCACCGTTGGTGCCGCTGGTGAAGTAGGCCAGCATCACATCGGAATTGGTGTTGACCTCGGTGGGGCGCACAAAGGGCTTGGCGCTGCCTATCTCCCTGTGCCAGTTGTGGAAGCCCATCGGCACGATGGGACCGACGCTGACCAGCACATCGACGGAGGGGCTCTCGGGCATGGCCTCGGCTATCTGCTCTACCACATAGTCGTCGCCCACGCAGACGATGGCCTTGATGTTGGCCTTCTGGTTGCGATAGACAATGTCGCGACGGGTGAGCATATGGGTAGCGGGTATGGCTATGGCACCCAGCTTATGCAGGGCCAGCACGGTGAACCAGAACTCGTAGCGACGCTTCAGGATAATCATAACCTTGTCGCCGCGGCCTATGCCCAGACTCTGCAGATAGCTGGCCGCGCGGTCGCTCTCCTCCTTAACCTGACGGAAGGTGAACGTGCGGTGCTCGCCGTCCTCGCGCGCCCAGAGCAGTGCAACGCTGTCGGGGGCCTCGGCAGCCCAGCGGTCCATCACGTCGTAGGCAAAGTTAAAGTTTTCGGGCACCGTGAACTCCAGGTTGCGCCTGTAATCCTCATTGTCAGCAAATATCGTCTGTTTTAGGAAGTGTTCTATCATTTAATCGTCGTTGTGTAGTCTGCACACATTGAGTCTTGTGTGCTGAAATCCACGCGAAGTTAATATTTTTTTTAGTTTCGCGTGCAATAAAAATGTCATAAAATATGTGAAATAGAACATTTTAGCACACACCCTTGGCTGAGTGTGCAATAAAAAACTATGCTTTTGTAAAAAAAACAGGAGAAATGAAATAGAGTCCGGAAGTCCTGACGTTCGAAAGAATGTCCGCTTCGCTATTTTTGGAGTTACTCTCATACGCCCCCGTACAAAGTTACTTTCATAGATGACGGGGACGTATAACTCAACGTTTATTGTTTATTGATTAATAGTTATCGGCTGCCTTTTCCGTTACTTTTTTGCAAAAAAAATGCCACTATTTATATAAATAAGGTAGGGAAATATACCTGTTAAGAAATAAATGTAATATCTTTGCTTGTTGTAGGGGCGTGTACCCTCACCGACTGAGCCTTTTATCAACAAAACAACCAAAATATTATGAGAAAAACCCTATTCCCCCTGTTCGCTGCCCTCTTAGCCGTGGCGGTGAGCAGTCAGGCGGCTACGGTGAAGAAACTGATAGACGGAGTCTATTATAACTTCGACACCAGCACCCGCATTGTCACCTTCGTCACCGGTATGGGCAGCGGCACCAACCGCACCGAGTTTAAGGGCAAGACCCTCCACGTGCCGGCCACCATGGTGCTGGACGGTGTAACCTACACCATGGGCAACATAGGCAATGCCTTCCAAGGCTGTCAGACCCTGGAAGAGCTGACCTTTGACTCGCCCGTCAAGTTCACCGAGATTTCCCTCTGGGCCTTTGCCGAGTGCCCCAAGCTCAAGAGCGTAGTGGTGCCCGAGGGCGTCACCACCCTGGGCGCCGACCGTGCCTTCGGCTCGTGCAAGAGCCTTGAGGAGGCCACCCTACCCTCCACCATAAAGAAAATCGGCGGGTGGTCATTCTTTGACGACCCCGCCCTCAAGGTAGTACACATCAACACTCCCACCCCGCCCTCGCTGGGCACCTACGCCTTCGGCGGCAGCACCAGCTGCGTCATCACTGTGCCCGACGAGGCCTACAACACCTACAAGAACAACTCTACATGGAAGACCTTCACCATCATGAAGGCCAGCGAATACTCCGTCAGCTCAGGCAAGATAGCCCTGCTTAACTATCTGGCTGCCAACGCCGATGCAATGAACGCTGCCTGCGGCGGCACCACGCCCGACGTCTATCCGCAAGACAAGTTTGACATCTTCGCCGCCGCCAAGCAGCACGCCGACACCGTCAGCACCGGCGACTTTGACGAGGACACCTACAACCAGGCCCAGCAAGACCTGGAGGCCGCCTGGCAGGCCATGCTGCAGAGCTACAACCCCATCACCACCGGCTACTACAACATCCAGTCGGCCTACACCAACTTCCTCAAGAACCAGAAGGAATACAAGGGTATGCTCGACAACGGCAGCGGCACCCTCGCCTGGGGCAGCTACCAGGACCTCGACCCCTATCAGGCCTTCTACATTGAGGCTCTCGACAACGGCAACTTCCGCATCCGCAACTTTGCCACCAACCAGTATATCACAGGCGCCACCGCTGACGCCAACGGCACCGCCGTGCTCACCGGCAGCGAGCCCGTGCGCGAACAGGTCATCACCCCCATCGGCCAGACCCAGTGGACCATAGCCGACAATGTTTATGACAAGGCCTACCATCCGCAGGGTCACTCCAGCGGCTCAGGCAAGCAGGGCAACATAGTCCTCTTCAACGCCAACACCGTGGGCTCGCAGTCCACATGGAAGATGATACCCATTCACCCCAACGTGATTGAAGTGCTCGCCATGGCCATGCAGGCCAAGGAGAAGACCGAGCAGCTCAGGGCCCTACATCAGAAGGCTGACTCGCTGAGCCAGGCCGTGCTCTCCTACCAGATGGGCACCAAGAAACTAATAACCGCCACCAGCCAGATAACCAGCAACGCCCAGTCGGCCCAGGAGGGCAGCATAGCCTCCCTCATTGACGGCCAGACCACCGGCTCGCCCTTCTTCCACTCCACCTACGGCAACCCCGCCGACCCGGGAGTGCCCCACTATCTGCAAGTAAAGCTCGCTGCGCCCATCAAGGCCTTCAAGGCCGTGCTGGCACGCCGCAGCGGTGGCTACGGCTATGCGGACGCCGCCAAGGACATACTCATCTCCGCCTCCAAGGACGGCAAGACATTCCAGGACATCACCCACTACTACACCTCGTGGAACCCCGACGTGGTGGAGACCAAGACCACCGACCTCATACTGCTGCGCGATGAGTATCAGTACGTACGTTTCACCATACTCAAGACACAGCAGAACCGCTGCAACAGCGGCCAGACCCACCCATTCTTTACCCTCTGCGAACTGCAGATGTATGAAGCCACCCTCGACGAGGAACACTCCACCTACTTCGACTCCGCCGAGAAGCAGCAGGCCTACGCCGACCTGCAGGAACTGCTCAAGAGTCAGAAGGACATCCTCAACTCGGGCGTAGCCACCGATGACGACATCGCCGCCCTGCAGGCCGCCATGGACAATCTGGAGAACCCCCAGCCCGCGCCCAAGGACCCCGTGCCCGCCGTGGGCTCACAAACCAAGCTCGTCAAAGGCAGCTGGCTGGCCATCGGCAACCTGGCCGGCATGAAAGCCCCTGAAACAGGCCGCGACTACGTTGACTATGTATCCGACCGCCTCTGTTTCAGCCAGGTAATGACCTGCCCCATTGGCGAAGGCAAGATCAACTCAGCCTACCTCAGGATTAAGCAGGCCGACTACTACACCGTGGAGCTCGGCTCCACCGACTGCGCCGCCGGCACCCCCGTGGGCACCCTGACGGACTATGTCAACGGCACCAACTCGGGCAGCTTCGCCTTCTGGATGCGCAAGGTCATTGACCTCATCAACAGCGTCAGCACCGAGGCTAAGGTGGTGCTTTGCACCCCGCGCCACAGCGAAGAGGGCACCGACCTGCTGCCCTATGCCCGACTGATTCGCGAGATAGGTGAATATGAGGGCTATCCCGTAGCCGACCTTACCGCCAACTGCGGCGGACAGTTCTACAGCGACGAGATCAGCGCCGACGAAATAAACCAGCGCGTTGCCAACGAGGTAACCGACGGTCTCAACAAGGTTCTGAAATACGACGCCGCACAGTAATTAAACAATAATATCTATAGTACCTGTAGTTACTATAATCTCTATAAAAACAAAAAACTCACTCAATATGAAAACAGCAATCTTCGCCCTGGCCCTGGCCATAGCAACCACCGCCGCCGCACAGACCGTCACCGTACACGAGAAGAGCGGCAACACCACCAACTACAACACCACACTTGTTGACAGCATCACCTTCAACGAGGCCAACACGATGCCCGCCAATGTGCCCTACACCACCCAGATTACCATCGACGCCCATTGGTGCGCCCTGGGCACCTCCATTACCTACCTCAACGACTACGACAAGCAGGGCCGCTTTGAGAAGGGCTACATGGACCGCACCCTCGACCAGCTGCACTTCACCAAGATGACCAACCAAGGCATCAGCGGCGGCTGCATCAAGTCGGCATACAATCAAGTCATCAAGGCCGACTACTACACCATAGAGCACGGCATCAACGACTGGGGACAGTTTACCCCCGTCGGCACCTTTGACGACTATCTCAACAAGAACAACAATGACAGTTTCGCCTACTGGTATCGCATGGTCATCGACCGCATCTTCGCCGTCAATCCCAAGGCCAAGATAGTGCTCTGCACCCCGCGCAAGGCCTACGGCTTCAGCGGCTACCTGCCCAACAACTGCATGAGCGACCTCAACGGCATATACCTCAAGGACTATGTTGACATCATCCGCCAGATAGCCGAGTATGAGGGATTCCCCCTGGCCGACTTCTATGCTGAGTGCGGTGGCCAGCGTGACCTTGCCCGTATGTCGATGGACACCGCCCTCCACCCCAACGACGAGGGCTACCAGATGATGGCCAACGTGCTCATACCCGCCATGAAGAAAGTAATCACCTTTGACAGTCAGAAATAATACCCTGCAGCCATGAAACACATACTACTCATAGCCGCCCTGGCCCTGAGCAGCCTCTTCGCCTCAGCCCAGGAGCAGCTCAACGTAGTGCTCAAGGACAGCACCTACGTCACCTACCTCTTCAGCGAGAAGCCGCTGGTGACCATCCAGGGCACCACCCTTGTAGTGCAGACCGACCGCTTCAACGTGCAGTTCCCCATGGCCCAGGTGCTACGCTTCCAGTTTGGCGCCATGCCCGACGACATCACCGCAATCAGTGGTGCCAAGGCTGGGGAGTCAGCAATAAGCGACAACGGCCAGACGCTGAGCGTCAGCGGCCAGACACCCATCGACATCTACACCCTCGACGGCCAGCTGCTACGCAGCGGCCGCAGTGTGCCCTACACCGACCTGCCAGCCGGCATATATATAATAAGGTACGGGCACGTAAACCACAAACTTCTGCTGAAGTAGCAGGACAAGAGGGGAACACCCCACGAAAATACCTAATTAGTAACCTTTTTTCTTTGCCATTAGCATAAAAAGGTTACATTTGCATACCAATTTAACAAACACATCTTAAACTTATACCAGATGAATACACAAAAAATCATGGCCGACCTTGAGGCCAAGCATCCTGGCGAATCAGAGTTTCTCCAGGCAGTGAGAGAGGTGCTCCTCTCGGTAGAAGATGTCTACAACCAGCACCCCGAGTTTGAAAAGAACAAGATAATAGAGCGCCTGGTTGAGCCCGACCGTATCCTCACGTTCCGCGTAGTGTGGGAGGATGACAAGGGCGAGTTGCAAGTCAACCGCGGCTACCGCGTTCAGTTCAACAATGCCATAGGTCCCTACAAGGGTGGCATCCGCTTCCACGCCTCCGTAAACCTCAGCATCCTCAAGTTCCTTGGTTTCGAGCAGACCTTCAAAAACGCCCTCACCACCCTGCCCATGGGCGGCGCCAAGGGTGGCAGCGACTTCTCGCCCCGTGGCAAGAGCAACGCCGAGATTCGCCGTTTCTGCCAAGCCTTCATGCTTGAGCTCTGGCGCAACATCGGTCCCGACCAGGATGTGCCCGCCGGCGACATAGGCGTAGGCGGCCGCGAGGTAGGCTACCTCTACGGCATGTATAAGAAACTGCAGCGCGAGCACACCGGCACCATCACTGGCAAGGGCCTTGAGTTCGGCGGCTCCATCCTGCGCCCCGAGGCCACAGGTTTCGGCGCACTCTACTTTGTCAACCAGATGCTTGAGGAGAAGGGCATTGACATCAAGGGCAAGACCGTAGCAATCTCCGGCTTCGGCAATGTAGCATGGGGTGCTGCCACCAAGGCCACCCAGCTCGGCGCCAAGGTGGTTACCCTCTCAGGCCCCGATGGCTATGTCTATGACCCCGAGGGCATCAGCGGCGAGAAGATAGACTACATGCTTGAACTTCGCGAAAGCGGCAACGACATCGTAGCCCCCTATGCCGACAAGTTCCCCTCCGCCACCTTCTACCCTGGCCGCAAGCCTTGGGAGCAGAAAGTTGACATCGCACTGCCCTGCGCCACCCAGAACGAGGTCAGCGGAGCCGATGCACAGCAGCTCATCGACAATAAAACCCTCTGCATCGCCGAGGTCAGCAATATGGGTTGCACCGAGGAGGCCACTAACCTCTTCCTGCAGCACAACATGCTCTTTGCTCCCGGCAAGGCAGTCAACGCCGGCGGCGTAGCCACCAGCGGCCTTGAGATGAGCCAGAACGCCATGCACCTCAGCTGGACCGCCGAGGAGGTTGACCAGCGCCTGCACCACATCATGAGCTCCATCCACGGCCAGTGCCTCAAGTATGGCAAGCAGCCCGACGGCTACATCAATTATGTGAAGGGTGCCAACATCGCCGGCTTCATGAAAGTTGCCAAGGCCATGATTGACCAGGGTCCCATTTAATGGGAACTTGGGCAAGCTGAGCTTTAGCTGCTTCGCGAGCGTTTCGTCAGTGGTCGCCGAAGGCGGGCTGACATAAAAAAACGCGAGAGCGCAGCGGCACAGTAGCCAAGGCCATGATTAATCAGGGTCCCATTTAATGGGAACCTTGGTAAGCATCGACTTAGAGATTTCGCGAGTTGCTCGCCAACAGTCGCGCCATCGGCGCGGAGTGGCGCATAATTGAATTATTCTCAATCTACGCCAAAGAAACGATACAACACTAAAAAAGCCGCTTTTGCAAAAGCGGCTTTTTTTCGTTGGTTTCTTCGCAACCACCTTTTCTCGCCATGGCAAACTTGATGCAAGCATCATTCTGCTCATTTGGCTTAGCGAAAAGGTTCTTTACGGTTTTTATTTCTATTCTCTTACGATTGTAGCATTGCGATCGGGCCCTACGCTGACAATGGTAACAGGCACTCCAATAAAGCGCTCAATAAAGTCAATGTAGCTGCGCAACGTGGCAGGCAGCTCGGAATAGACGGTGATGCCCGTGATATCGGTCTGCCATCCGGGCAGCTCCTCATAGACAGCCTCGCAGCCACTTAGGTCGTAGGGCACAGTGGTGAGTGTCTCGCCATTCTTGCGATAGGCGGTGCACACCTTAATGGTAGCAAACTCATCAAGCACATCGCTCTTCATCATGATGAGCTGCGTGACGCCATTGACCTCCACGGCATACTTCAGTGCCACGAGATCAAGCCAGCCGCAACGACGGTTACGCCCGGTCACGGCACCATACTCATGACCTATCTCGCGAATGCGGTCACCGGTGGCATCGAAGAGCTCCACAGGGAATGGACCTGAGCCGACACGGGTACTGTATGCCTTGAAGATACCGAACACATCAGCTATCTTCGAGGGGGCCACACCGAGGCCGGTGCAGACACCACCGGTGGTGGTGCTGGAAGATGATACCATTGGATAGGTGCCATGATCAATGTCAAGCATGGTGCCTTGAGCTCCCTCGGCCAGCACACTCTTACCTTCGGCCAGGAGAGCATTGAGCTCATTCTCGCTGTCGGTAAGCTGGAAGGTCTTCATATACTCTACACCCTTCATCCATAGTTTCTCCTCCTCGGCAATGTCATACTGATAGCCAATATTGTTAAGTATTTGCTCATGGCGTGCCTTAGCAGCAGCATATTTCTCATCAAAATTGCTGAGGATGTCGCCCACACGCAGACCGGTGCGGGCAGCTTTGTCACTATAGGTCGGACCTATGCCCTTGCCGGTAGTACCAATCTTATTCTTGCCCTTTAGGCTCTCGTAGGCACGGTCAAGCACGCGGTGGGTAGGCAGGATGAGGTGGGCGCGCTTGGAGATATGGAGGCGGCTCTTAATGTCGTAGCCAGCAGCCTCCAGCTCATTGGCCTCAGCCATAAACAAGTCGGGAGCCAGCACACAGCCGTTGCCGATGATATTTATCTTGCCCTCGCAGAATATGCCGGAGGGAATAGAGCGCAGCACAAACTTCTTGCCTTCGAAGATAATGGTATGGCCGGCATTGGGGCCACCGGCAAAGCGTGCCACCACGTCATATTGCGGGGTGAAATAATCTACCACTTTTCCCTTGCCTTCGTCACCGAAGACTATGCCCAGCAGGGCATCTACTTTTCCTTTTGTCATGGATTTGTTGGTTCTGTTAAAAATGTCTCGCTGTTAGAATGTCTTACTACCGATTGGCGAAGTTAATCAATTATCATTAAACGGCAAAATTTTGCCCGTCCTAATTGGCGGCACTCTCCAAGGAGCACATCACTTTGTTTACCAAAGCTTCCTGTTCGGCACCAATAAGCGAGTATTTCATCAGCGAGTCGTAGGCAGCCTTCCTCACGGCAAGGCTTCTGCTGCCCAGTGCTGCCGAGGCCTGGTCCATATACTCTACCTCCGATTGGCGCATCAGCGGATTGCCCTGCATAAACAGACGTGCCAGCAGCAGGTAACCACATAGCTGATGCATCTCATCAGCCGCCGCCACCCACTCGAAGGCCTTCTGCGAAGCATAGGGCAGATGCTGAAAGAGCGACAGCACAGTGTATTGCGCCTCCTCGGGGTAATGCATAGATTCCACCCAGATGTCAGCTATCTCCGGGTAAAAACTCTCCACTGGCTGCACCAGTCCGGCCAGCAGGCGACATTCGCGTATGTCCTCCTTCCATAGACTTTGCGCTAGCTGATGGTCCTTGCCCACCTCCTGCGCCAGCTCCATAAGGCGAGGCCACTCCACGCCGAATATCACGCGATAAGCCAGCCCCTTCTCGCGCATAGACTGCGCCAAGGGGCCATTCATCATGGCACGAAAATGCTGCTTTACTTCTACCAAGGTCATGGCTGTTGCTTTGCGGGTATTGATTGCTTTGCAAAAGGGGTTACAGGGTTCGGAAGTTTAAGCCCATAGTCACTGCCGGACTTGGCTTCTCTAAGCACTAACCTATAACCTCTAACTTTTTACTTCACCTTTTACTCCCTATTCATTAATAAAGGGAAGGAATCCATAATCATGAGAATAGCGCAGCATCTGCTCGGCATAGCCCTCGGTGTAGCTGACCTTGACATCCTGAATCTTGCCCTTGGCATCAAGCACCGGAGTATATACAGGGTTGATAAAGCCCTTGTAGGGAGCCAGGTTAAGGGCCTCATAGCGGCTGAGCACCTCCTTGTGGAGTTCGGGGTCAACTTTCACTCCGTAGGTCTCCACCAGTTGGCGGGCACCCTCCACATCGCCCTCGCTCTTCACGCGCTGCACCTCAATCAGCAGCTCCTTGAAGAGTTGGCGCAAAGCGTCATAGTCATTTATCTGCAGATAGGTCTTGCCGTCCTTCTTTATAAGTTCGCAAACATTATTGGCCTTGCCGTGCTCAAAGGCCCAGTTGGCTATTAGGGCGCGGTCACGCATATGAGCCTCCTCCAGATCCTTGCCCGGCTCAATACGCACCAGCTGCGTCATAAGGCCGTTCATCATCTGGTAGTAGTACTGGCTCTTGTAAGCATCCATGTTAGGCGTCAAGCCAAGCTCCACCAGCTTGGGATCGCCCAGGTAATAAAGGGCGAAGAGGTCGGCGCGCGCCTCCTCAATGGTGGAGCCGTACGATTTGAGGGCATCATCGCTTACACCCTCCAGCACCTTGCCGCTGCCGTGACCCAGACACTCATGGAGGTCGGTGTGCAGGTCATCACACACATCACCATACTTATCTATCAGGTCCTTCACGGTGGGGTCGCAGATAAACTCATCGTTAAATCCGTTACCGTGGGCAACCTTGTTGTAGGCGTCGGTCAAATTGCCGATAGTCACACTCTTGGAACCGTGCTGTTTTCGTATCCAGTTACTGTTGGGCAGGTTGATGCCAATAGCCGTGGAGGGGTAGAGGTCGCCACCCAGCATGGCTGCAGTGATAACCTTGGCGGAGATACCCTTGCACTCATCTTTCTTAAATCGAGGGTCAACGGGCGAGTTATCTTCAAACCACTGCGCATTGGCGCTCAGTTTCTCCGTGCGCTTGGTGGCATCCAAGTCCTTGAAATTAGCCAAACCTTCCCAGCTGGCCTTCAAGCCCAGCGGGTCGCCATAGCTCTCTATAAAACCGTTGGTGAAGTCCACCATGCCCTCAGTGTCCTTAAGCCACAGTATGCTATAGGAGTCAAAGGTGCGCAGGTCGCCGGTCTTATAGAACTTGATGAGCTCATTGATAACATCCTTCTGCTGGGGCGTGTCGGCCACGGTAGCCGCCTTCTTGAGCCAATAGACTATCTTGCTTATAGCCTGTCCGTAGAGTCCGCCGGCCGTCCATCGCTGCTCGGTCAGCTTGCCGTGCTTCTTGATAAGTCGGCTGTTGAGCCCATACATCACGGGCTCAGGGTCAGTAGTGTCCTTCTGTGCCTCATAGAAAGCCTCTGCCTCAGCCTGGGTCACCCCGGGGCCATAGTAGTTGGAAGCAGAGGTCTTAATCAGGTCCTCGCCATCCTTCTGGTTGACGCGCATGGTCATCAGCGTGGGGTCAAACATCACGGGGAACACCTCGTCACACAGTTGGTCGACAGTCTGGCCCTTGCGCAGTGGCAGCTTATTACTGTCCACGCCCTTGAGGGCTGAGCGGAAGAAGGCCTCAGAGAATCCGGGCACAAATTTCTCACAGCCGTAATGGTGGTGTATGCCGTTAGAGAACCACACACGCTTGAGATAGACCTCCATAGCCTTGAAGTCGTCACTCTGGCGGTTGCCATTAAAGTCGGTATAGACCGTCTCCAACATCTTGCGTATGCGCAGGTTGTAGGCTCCGTTTTGGTCAAACAATATGTCGCGACCGCAGAGGGCAGCCTCACTCAGGTAATAGACCAAGGTCTTCTGCTTCACGGTCAGCTGCTCAAATCCATGCACCTTGTAGCGCAGCATCTGTAGGTCGGCAAAGCGCTCATTATTATACTCAAAGTCATCGGCGGGCGCAGCAGCCTTGATGCCGCTACCCATACACAGTGCCACTGTCATTAGTATTGCTGTTCTTTTCATTGTTATTAAGGTTTTGCTTTCTGTATTCCTCAGGGGTCATACCTTTCTGACGGCGAAAGGCATTGTGCAGGCTCTGGCGACTGGAGAATCCGCATCGCAGGCCGATATTCTCGCAGCTCACACGCTCATACTCCTTGCTGCTAAGCAGGCGACACACGCGCTTGACGCGTAGCCTTTGCAACAACATCGGGAAATTGTCACCAAAGTACTCGGAGCACACAGCCGAGATGTCTTGCAGCGTTATACCATTGCGCTCAGCCACCATGCGAGCGGTGAGCCCTTGCTGCAGGAAAGCCTCCTGTTGAAAGAGCTCCCCATATAGTATCTGGCATACGCGGTCTATCCGTGCCTGACTCAGCCGCTCGTGGTATTTCCTTTCCATCTGGTTTTAGAAAAAAGTGCGTAGGCCGCTATCTCCCTTACTCGGCAGGTTCTGCATCCTTGCGCATACCGCGATCGCGACGCTCACTGACCACAATCTTCAGGGGATTGGCCGAAGCCTCATCGTCAGCGCGACGGTTGCCCACTATGTCTATGGCTGCATAGATAGCCTGACGCAGGGGATTCTCGTCAGCCACACCCTTGCCGGCAATGTCGTAGGCCGTGCCGTGGCCCGGCGAGGTGCGCACCACGCTCAGTCCGGCTGTGAAGTTTACGCCATCGTCAGAGCCCAATGCCTTAAACGGTGCCAGTCCCTGGTCATGATACATAGCCAGCACGGCATCAAAGTGGGTGTACATGCCGGCACCGAAGAATCCGTCGGCTGCATAAGGACCAAAGCACTGCACGCCCTGGCCACGCTGAGCGCTGATGGCCGGCTCTATGGCCGTTTTCTCCTCCTGGCCTATCAGGCCGTCGTCACCGCAGTGGGGATTAAGACTCAGCACGGCTATGCGTGGTGTACTGATTAGGAAATCGTGCTTCAGCGATTTATGGAGCAGCCCAATGCAGTGCTCCACCCTCTCCTGCGTGATGGCGGCAGCCACTTCCTTAAGCGGCATATGAGTGGTGGCCAAGGCTACACGCATCATGGGATTCATCAGAATCATCAGCGCATCGCCCTTGGGGCCGAACTCACTCTCCAGATACTCCGTGTGACCACTGAAGGGGAAAGCATCGCTATGTATGGCCGCCTTGTTGATAGGCGCCGTAACAATAGCATCTATCAGTCCCTCCTTACAGTCGGCCACAGCTCTCTGCAGCGACACAAGGGCAGCCTTGCCGCTCTCCTCGGTACTCTGACCCACGTCAATCTTCACCTCGTCCTCTATGCACACCACCATGTTAAGCATGCCCGGCTCAGCTTCACTGGCTGAGTTGACAGACTTAAAGTTTGTCTGCAGGTTGAGGTTCTTGCGGTAGTAGATAGCCGCACGCGGCGAGCCATAGACTATAGGCACGCATATGTTGCTAAGCTCGGCATCGGCAAAAGCCTTTAGGATTATCTCATAGCCCACACCGTTCAGGTCGCCGTGGGTAATACCTATTCTTATCTTGTCCATAACTGTATTTTAATGTTTTTACTAGTTAGCGATGACGATTTCTCCACCTCCCGACCTGACTTGTTTTTTCAGGTTCTCAGATTCGAAGTGTAAAAGTAGCACTTTTTTCCTTACCGACAAAAAGAATTACCTTTTTTCACCCTTATGCTTAGTGTTTAGCAATCCGCAGGCCGCCTCAATATCCTGCCCTCTCGATGCCCTGACAGTAGCAAACAGCCCCTTCGATGTCAGATAGTTGCGCACATGCATCAGCTTTTCGGCAGATGCGCCCACAAAGGGGCTGTCAGGAATAGAGTGGAAAGGTATCAAGTTCACCCTGCAGTCCAGTCCGCGCAGCAGTCGCACTATCTTGTCCAGGTGGTGCACCTTGTCGTTAAGCCCCTCAAACAGAATGTACTCAAACGACAGCCTACGCTGGTGAGAACCCTCGCGCGGATTCTCCTCGTCGGCATCGCGGCAGAAATCCTCATGCCGCAACATCTCTACCACATCCTCTATAGGATATGGGCGTTGTGCAGGCATATAGGCGGCACGGTCGGCGCCGTGGGCAAAGTGCAGGCTTATGGCCAGGTTGCAACGACTCTCTTCAATAAAACGGCGCAGACCCTTCATCACGCCCACCGTCGATACCGTGATACGCTTCGGGCTCCATGCCAGGCCCCAGTCAGCCGTCAGTACCTCCAGGGCCCTCATCACCTCATCGGTATTGTCAAAAGGCTCGCCCTGGCCCATAAAGACTATATTCGTCAGTCTGTCAAATTCAGGCAACGAATATATCTGGTTAAGAATTTCTGCAGCCGTAAGGTTAGCCTCGAAACCCTGCCTGCCTGTCATACAGAAGCGGCACCCCATCTTGCAGCCCACCTGCGAACTCACGCAGAGCGTCGCCCTGTCGTGGTCGGGAATAAACACCGCCTCCACCGTGCGACCGTCAGCCGCCGGAAACAGATATTTTATCGTGCCGTCCCTCGACACCGACTTATCCACGGGCCTGCGGCGCCCCAACTCATAGTGCTCAGCCAGCAGCTCGCGCACGCGCTTCGACACATTAGTCATCTCGCCAAAGTCAAAAACACGTTTCTTGTATAGCCAGTCGGCCAGCTGCCTGGCCACGAAGCGAGGCTGGCCCAACTCGGCTACCACCTGCTCCAGCTCCTTGGGAATCATACCCGACAAAGTCTTATCCTGCAACATGTTTTTATTTTACGATTTTACAATTTCACAATTTGACATGCCTTACTGCATAAAATTATGATAAAACTTCTGGCAAATACTTTCAGTGTTCACCTCTTGAATTGATAATAATTCTCAATTTTCAATTATCACCACTTTTCCCTCCACCCGGAAGTGGATGTCCTGACCGTCAAAGGTCAGCCCATAGATGCGATGAGGGTCACTCTGGTAGCGGGGTCTGGGGTCGGCAACCATCACTCCACGCAGGGCAGCAGCCTTCTCCTCACCAAGTCTTAGCAGAAGGCTCTCCGGCATCACCACCTTCAGTTCCTCGTTGTCCCTATGCGGCTTGCCTTGAGTAAACCCGCCCCTGGCCTCCGGATGAGCATCGGTATACGCCAGATAGGGTTTTATGTCATAGATTGGCGTGCCATCCATCAAGTCGACACCACCCACCAGCAGCACTGGACCATCCTTGGCCTCATAGTCAATGCCGAGCAACTTCACTGCCGAAAGACCGATACTATTGGGCCTATATGGCGAACGAGTGGCAAACACGCCCACCCTCTCGTTGCCGCCAAGACGTGGCGGCCTTACAGTAGGACTCCACTCTTCGCGGTGAGCCTCACTGAAGTCCCACAGCAGCCAGATATAGTCGAAGCCTTCCAGTCCGCGCAGAGCATCCGCCACCCTGTATTCTGGCTCAAACACTACGCGGCCAAGCAATTCGGGCACCATGCCACTCTGTCGCGGCACACCAAACTTGCTGCCCAGATAAGTCTCTATTTTTGCTATTATCTTCATTGGCACCGCAAAGTTACGATTTTTTTTATAATTGAAAGATGCAACAGTTTCCCCTCTGGATTATATCCACAAAAATGCATCAGTATTGGTTCCAATCTCCCCAATGATGTGAATTGCTTTTTCACAGGTGCTTCTGCCAATACCATCTTTACCACTGACAACGGCTTCGATTACAGCAAGACTAGCACATACAATATCAGAAGCACCGAAATTTGGGTTGCCACCGACGGTACCCAGATAGCCATGCATAGAGTAGAAACTAATGGCCAGTCGGCAAAGGACAACAGCAGGTACCTCGACCTCTACGGACGCCCCGTTGACTGGCAGACCGCTCCCAAAGGCATGTACGGGCACAAAGCGCAGAAACGCTGATTTCACTTCCCCCTACTCTTTTTTAATATAAATGCAGGTGTGCGTCATTACACATCTGCATTTATACATATACCATAAAAATACGTAACAAAGTGCCTGGAGGCCTACTCCATTTCGAAATAAAGCACTAATTTTGCGCGACAGAATAATCTATATTCCACATTCACAATTTCAAAGCCCCCCCTTCCCCCTAAAGGGGAGGAAAATTTCAAATTTCAAATTCTCAATGCTTACCTTTGTTATCAGCTTTTTGCTTCTCATTGTCGGCTACCTCACCTATAGCCGCATAGTTGAACGGGTATTCCGCCCCGACTTCAAGGCTCAGACGCCTGCCTACACCATGCGGGACGATGTGGACTACCTACCGATGCCCACATGGAAAGTCTATCTCATCCAGTTTCTCAACATAGCAGGCACCGGCCCCATATTCGGAGCCATACTGGGCATACTGTACGGCCCTGCAGCTTTTTTCTGGATAGTGCTCGGTTGCATCTTCGGGGGAGCTGTTCACGACTACCTCAGCGGTATGATTTCCCTACGCAAGGGCGGCGCCAGCCTGCCCGAGATAATTGGTGACGAGCTTGGCAGTGGCGCCCGCTTCTGCATGCGCCTTCTCACCCTTGCCCTTATGGTGCTGGTGGGCGCAGTGTTTGCCACCACTCCGGCCGACCTGCTTGACGGCATGATACCCGACAGCGGCTTCCTTTGGTCAAAAACCTTTTGGGTAATCATAATCTTTATTTACTACTTTATGGCCACCTTGCTGCCCATCGACAAGCTCATAGGCCGCATCTACCCCATTTTCGGAGTGGCACTGCTTGCCATGGCAGTCGGCTTAGTTTACGGCATCCTTGCATACCCAGGCAACATTCCGGAGGCTACAGAAGCCTTCCAAAACCATCATCCCTCCTCTGGCATACCCCTCTTCCCGGGCCTGTTCATCACCATAGCCTGCGGTGCAGTCAGCGGTTTCCATGCCACCCAAAGCCCCATGATGGCCCGCTGCCTGAAGAGCGAGCGCCTCGGCCGAAGAGTGTTCTACGGCGCAATGATTACCGAGGGCCTTGTTGCCCTCATCTGGGCAGCCGCAGCCATCAAGTTTGCCGATAGCCTCAATGTGGAGGGCAACACCCCCTATGAGAAACTCATCAGCGCCATGACCAATCCCGAAACAGGCAAAGTCTCGCCCGCACTGCTGGTCAATGCCATCTGCAACAGCTGGCTCGGCACAGTAGGCGCCGTCCTGGCCATACTGGGCGTAGTAGCCGCACCCATCACCAGCGGTGACACCGCCTTCCGCTCAGCTCGCCTGATTGCAGCCGACTTTATGAAGTTCAAGCAAAACAAGGTGTACAAGCGCCTCGTGCTGGCTGCCCCCATCTTCGCCGTCAGCATAGTGCTTATGTTCATCAATTTCGACATCCTCTGGCGCTACTTCGCCTGGTTCAACCAGACCCTCTCCGTCTTCACTTTCCTCGCCATCAGCGTCTATCTCGCCAAGCGCCATAAAGTCTATTGGGTATCCTTCCTCCCAGGTCTCTTCATGATGCTCGTCTGCTCCACCTATATATGCATAGCCCCCGAGGGCTTCACCCTGCCCTCCACCATCGCCTACGCCATAGGCCTGGGCCTCGTCGCCCTCACCATCGCGTGGTTCATGATATGGAAAAAACGCCACGGCAAATTGCAAAACACCCACCTTTAGCAGCACCGTGGCAAGAAAATAAACTTTTCTTAACAGAAAAAAGAGAAAAAGCGTGCCAGAAATTCGAATTTCTGATACGCTTTTACTATTTTTGCACACCAATTTTCTAAATTACCAGTTATATGCGCCAACTAAAAATTGTTCAGGGAATTACCAACCGTCAGGAAGCAGGCATCGGCAGCTACCTCAGCGAAGTCAGTCGCATACCCATGATCTCCACCGAGGAGGAAGTACTCCTCGCCCAGCAGATCCATAAGGGCGACATGGCCGCCATGGAAAAACTAGTGTGCGCCAATCTCCGCTTCGTCGTCAGCGTAGCCAAGCAATACAGCAACCAGGGCCTCTCACTCAACGACCTCATTGACGAAGGCAACATCGGCCTAATCCGTGCCGCCGAGAAATTCGACGAGACCCGCGGCTTCAAATTCATCAGCTACGCCGTATGGTGGATACGCCAGAGCATCCTCCAGGCCATCAGCGAAAACAGCCGCATAGTCCGTATGCCCCTCAATCAGGTAGGATTCCAGAGCAAGCTCAACAAAGCCCGCGTAGAATTTGAGCAGATCAATCAGCGCGAGCCCTCCCCCGAGGAGCTCGCCGAGCTCGTTGACGCCGATGTCGAGAAGGTAGCCATGGCCATGGGCAACACCGGCAAGAAGATATCCGTCGATACCCCCTATCAGAACGATGAGACCACCACAATGGCCGACAATATGACCTATGAAAACGACAAGCCCACCGACGACCGCATGGAGCACGAGTCACTCGCCCGCGATCTCAATGTAGCCCTGCAGTGCCTCACCCAGAAGGAGCAGCGCGTCCTCACTATGCTCTACGGCATCGGCGAGCGCGAGAAGACCGCCGAGGAAGTCGCCCAAATACTTGGACTCAGCCGTGAGCGCGTACGCCAGATTAAGGAGCAGGCCATAGCCCACATCAATGAAAAAGTAAACGTAAAAGTCCTAAGGAAATACCTCTAAACCGATAACCGTCAGATTTTTGAAATTTAGCCAAGTCCGGAAGAATGGTTAGAGGTTAGCGGTTATAAGTTATAGATGCCAAGTCCGGCAACACTCAAATGCCGCAGGCATCGCGAGACATTGCTCTTTCGAGCAATGTTCTCTCAGAGAACCGAAGCAGTGCTGTCGCGAAGCGGAGCACGCAAAGCGGAGGTAAGAGCGAAGCGGCAACTTACAAACTTTACAACTCTCGAACTTTACAACTTTACAACATTCACAACCATTATTGCCAGGTCCTCCCGACCTGGCAATAAAAATTCCCCCCCCTCCCTTGTCACCCAAACACATCCATATCAGCGACTACACCTACGAGCTGCCCCCCGAGCGCATAGCCCGTTATCCCATGCAGCAGCGCGACCAGTCCAAGCTCCTCGTCTATCGCGGCGGAGCCATCAGCCAGTACACCTTCAGCGACATCGCCGACCTCCTGCCCGCCGGCACCCTGCTCATCTATAACAACACCAAGGTCATCCAGGCGCGCCTCCGTTTCCGCAAGGACACCGGAGCCCTCATTGAGATCTTCTGTCTCGAGCCTCACCTGCCGCGCGACTATCAGGACAATTTCCAGCAGCGCACCAGCTGCCAGTGGCTCTGCCTCGTCGGCAACAAGAAGAAGTGGCACGACGGCCCCCTCACCCTCCACCTCGGCACCGTCACCCTCCGTGCCGACCTCGTTGGTCAGCAGGGCACCAGCTTCATCATCCGCTTCACCTGGTCAGAAAAAACCAACCCTTCACTCCTCACCCCTCACACCTCCCCCCTCTCCTTCTCCGAAGTCCTCGAGCTTGCCGGCGAGCTGCCCATCCCCCCCTACCTCAACCGTGCCACCGAGGAGAGCGACAAGCGCACCTACCAGACCGTCTATTCCAAGATCGACGGTTCCGTAGCTGCCCCTACCGCCGGCCTCCATTTCACCGATGCCGTCTTCCGCGCCCTTGACGCCAAGGGCATCGAGCGCGACGAGGTCACCCTCCATGTCGGTGCCGGCACCTTCCGTCCCGTCAAGAGCGAGCAGATGGAGGGTCACGAGATGCACTCCGAGTATATCTTCGTCACGCGCCGCACCATCGAGCGTCTCCTTGCCCACGGCTGCCGCTGCACCGCCGTTGGCACCACCTCCGTGCGCACCCTCGAGAGCCTCTACTATATCGGTCTCAAACTCATGCGCACCCCCCACCTCACATACCAGCAGCTCCATGTCACCCAATGGGAACCCTATGAGGAGTTAGGAGTTAAGAGTAACGAGTTAGGAGTGAGCAGTGACGAGTTAGGCGAGCTCCCTCTCCGTGCCATCCTCTCGTGGATGGACCGCAACCATACCGACGTACTCCACACCAGCACCCAGATCATCATAGCTCCCGGTTACCGTTATCATTATGTAGAGCGTATCATCACCAATTTCCACATGCCCCAGAGCACCCTTCTCCTTTTGGTCAGTGCTTTCATCGGCGACGACTGGCGCAAGGTCTATCAGTACGCCCTCTCCCACGGCTTCCGCTTCCTCAGCTATGGAGACTCCTCACTACTCGAGCCCAACCCCCATCAGGAGTGAGAGAAGAGAAAATAATTATATAAGTAATTGCGCGCGTAGATATTATTTACGCGCGCAATTTTCTTATACTGTTTTTTCTACTCATCATGTTCGCTACAATCATCCCATAGCAACGTCCCCCCAAAAGCTCTGGAGTCAGCCTCTTCGCCTGTCACACCTTCGCGGCGGCGAAGCCTTACGGTGTCGCTTGCACACACCATAGAGATGAACTTTAGACCCACGCAATACAGCACAGGTGTTATGTAATACTTTTTCATGGCGCAAGCTATTTTACAATTACTTTTTTGGTTATGCCATTGCTCATCGTAACCAGATTGATTCCTTGCTGTAGTCTGCTGAGCCTCATTCCGTTTATGTCCCGTATCACCCTGACAGACAGATCCTCTTCTGCAAGGTTATTAAGAGCCGTCGCCTCGTCAATAATGCTAATCTCGTAGCGGTCAGAGTTCGCGCCTCTTGGCGCCGTGAAATATGCGCGCAGCGGCTTGATCTTGAAATTGCCATTCACCTTGCAGAAAGCATTATCCTTAACGTAGTAGCTATTTGGTTCATCTTCTTCGTCAACGGTAGTGCGAGCATAGGCACCCTTCAGCGTCCATCCATTGCTGCTTGTCACGCTGCCTGCCGTGGCACTGGCACTGAGGGTGGTGGCTGTCTCACGGCCTACATTAAATGTCCCGTCCTCTGTGTAATAGACATACGGTGTGTTTGCCTCTATATTATCTACAGTCTCCAAAGTCAGCGTATTCTCATCCGCGTCTTTCAGCGTATAGTAGGTTATCGTTGCCTTGCTGTCAGGCACAAACGGCAGGCAAACCGTGCCAAAGGCATTGCTGTTCCCACGATTATAGGTAATCTTGTTCACGCTGAGATCCGTAGACAAACTAAAGTCCGCATTGTCAGTAAGAGTATATTCGGTTATAGGATTCTTTATAAAAACGCTGCCCTCCATCATCAAGCCGCTACCCATAAATACTGTTCCCTTTGGCCCGCTATAGAGTGCATATTCGTTTGAACTTTTCACAGAACCACTATAAGCATAAAGAACACTGTTATTTTGAATAGCACGAGACTCCATGCCAGAAACAGAGTATGTGTTGATAATAGAACCTCCATTAATTGTCGCTGTTCCCAAATTGTTTATTACCCCATATGGGCTGCTACTGCTTTTTCCTTTTGAAGATGTAATTATCCCGCCATTAACAGTCAACACAGCTTCTGCCTCTGCAACACTTACTACACAGCATCCATTTGCCGGATTTGGTGGAGAAACAAGTGTACCTCCATTAATTGTTAATATACCATGTAGAGCTATAAGAATAATGTGTTGTCCATTGTCAACACACGTTATCTTTCCTGACTGCTCTTCACTTGAATCTTCAATAGTTAAATTACCATTTGTTCTTTTAATATCAAAAACAGTGGCATAGCTTCCAGGAAAATTACCAGTTACTGTTTTTCCGTTGAGGTCAAGCGTAAAGATCTTACCCACAGAGATAGTACCGCTTGTCACCTCCGTGTTGGCAATCATCGTAACAGTGCCGCCTGAAGGAACAGCGTTAACTGCGGCTGCGAGAGAAGCATAAGTAGCATCTCCTACCCTAGCCACATCCTCTGCGAAGGTCTTGCCAGCAAAGGCAAAGACGAGCAGATTGATAAGAAACATTATCTTTTTCATTGTTATCTTTTTTTCTCACTGCAAAGTTACAAAAAAACTCTTATACGCTAATCTCTCCCCTTAGGTTCTTAGTCATAAGGGAGCGGACGGCGGCGGTGTCGCCGGGGTAACGGGCAAGAAGGTGCATGAGCTTGGTGACGGCACTCTCTACGGTGGAGTCTAAACCACTGAGGACACCGGCCTCCTGGAGATGGAGACCGCAGTCGTAACGCGACATCTCTACTGCACCCTGGACACACTGGCTGATATTGACAATGACAAGACCACGGTCGGCGGCCTCACGCAACGTGCTGAGTAACCAGGGATGACGAGGGGCATTGCCACTGCCAAAAGTACGCATGACGACGGCCTTCAAACCGGGGGTCTGCAGGATATGCTGCAGGATATCTCCACGCATGCCGGGGAACAACGAGATAATGATGACATTGGGGTCGAGAGCATAAAAAGGCTGCAGCCCTCTACCGTAGTCGGGACGCAAGATGAGGTCGCGGTGGTAGGTGATATCGACGCCGGCATCGGCAAGGGCGGGATAGTTGAAGGAGGCAAAGGCACGGAAGGCCTCGGCACTCTGCTTGGTGGTGCGGTTGCCACGCAGCAGACGGCCACCGAAATAGATGGCGACCTCGGGGACGAGCGGACGACCTTCGTCGTCACGGGCGGCGGCGATGGAGACGGCGGTGATGAGGTTCTCCTTGCCATCGGTGCGCAGCTGACCGATGGGCAGCTGGGAGCCAGTGAAGATGACGGGCTTGGTAAGGTTGCCCAGCATATAGGAGAGGGCGGAGGCGGTATAGGCCATGGTGTCGGTGCCGTGGAGGATGACGAAACCATCGTAGTCGTGATAGCGTCCGGCAATGGTGCGGGCAAGGGACTCCCACTGGGATGGGGTGACATCGCTGGAGTCGATGGGGGGCTCAAACTGGGTAGTGTGGATGTCGGCAGCAACCTCGTGGAGCTCAGGGATATGACGCAGGAGATGGGCGAAATCGAGAGGCTCAAGGGCTCCGCTGAGGGAATTACGGCTCATGCCTATGGTGCCGCCGGTGTAGATAAGAAGTATGGACATACGAGTTAGGAGTAAGGTGTTGGAAAGTTTTTTCATACGCCCCCGTCTGCTTTGCAGCCACCCCCTCGCTTCGCGAGGTTTTACATATTTGATTTCCCTAGAGGGGAACCCGCTTAGAGGGGGAGCCGCAGGCCGATGGGCTTTAGGAGTGATGAGCTAGGGGGGTGTTGAGAATACAAAAGATTGAAAAGCTGAAAAGACGGAAGTGGGTACTTCTATCCTTCAACTCCTCAATCTACCAACTATTATTAATTAAAGATTTCTTTCAGACTACGCCACGGCCGTGGCAGTTCTTGAACTTCTTGCCGCTGCCGCAGGGGCAGGGGTCGTTGCGGCCGGGGAGTTTCTCCTTGACCATGGGCTGGGGTGCCTGACGCTCACGGGTGTCCTGGTTGGCGGCAGCACGCTGGGCGGGGTCGGTAAGGTCGGTGCGGCTCTCGGTGTACTGCGGACGGGGAGCACGGCGCTCAGGGGCTGCCTGCTGCACCTCCTGCGGGTCGCGCATAGGTATCTGACAACGCATGAGGATGCTGACGACGCGGTCGTAGATCTTGTTGATCATGGTGTCGAAGAGGGTGGCGCTCTCAAGCTTGAAGATTACGAGGGGGTCTTTTTGCTCATAGCTGGCGGTCTGCACGGAGTGCTTGAGCTCGTCGAGGTTGCGAAGGTTCTCCTTCCACTCATCATCGATAATCTGAAGGAGGATGGCTTTCTCAAACTGTTTGACAAGGCTCTTGCCCTCGGTATCGACAGCCTCCTTGAGAGGCACGGCGATATTGTAGATGCGCTTGCCATCGGTGATGGGCACGGCGATGCGCTCATAGCGGTCGCCCTCGTTTTCATAGACTTGCTTAATGACGGGGGTGGCTACCTCGGCCATACGGTCGGTGCGACGGTGGAAATTGGCCATGGCAGCCTGGAATGACTGCTCATAGAGTTCCTCGCGAGGCACGCCGCCATTGAGGTCGGCCTCAGTGAAGGGAGCCTCCATGGCCATGACCTCGAGGAAGCGGCGCTGGCAGCCAGCGAAGTCGTTGGTGTCGATGATGTTGAGGGTACGGTCCCATATCATGTTGGAGATGTCCATGCCGATGCGCTCTCCCATAAGGGCGTGGCGACGCTTCTCATAGATGACGGTACGCTGCTTGTTCATGACATCGTCGTACTCGAGGAGGTGCTTGCGGATGCCGAAGTTGTTGCCCTCGACTTTCTTCTGGGCACGCTCGATGGACTTATTGATGAGGGGATGCTCGATGAC
>OCTW011385121.1_pt1 | contig 44236 bp, 32 predicted proteins | sample 1539671 | NCBI WGS metagenome assembly OCTW01 (sample SAMN02144230, study PRJEB22623) | gut metagenome | biome: sheep rumen | host: Ovis aries | place: New Zealand
TGCACCAAACCAATCACTTGCAAAATCTAGAACTAAGTTTAAGAAATCTGCCATTCTGAATCCTCCATAAGTAGTAAATACAAAATGAAGCAAGAACTTAAGATAATAAATAAACAGAGTACAAGGAAATACTAATTCTATACCCAAATAGATGCTACTTGTTAAAAAAAATTTAACATATATTTAATTATTTATCAAATGAAATCAAGATCGGTTCATCATAATTTCCACAATTTTCATCCACATTATGATGTTTTCTAGACCCAATCTGTACTTTTAGTATTTCCTCGAAAGTAAAATAAGGAATTTTCTTAGTTTACATATCATTACTAAACTTGGGGAATGGAAGTATTTTCACAAATCTTAAAACAGATATTTTGAAAAACTTTGAAATTTCACTGCCAACAACAGAAACATTATCAAAGTTTCAGAATATAATTAAACCGATATTCGAAAAAGTGTTATCCACACAACGAGAAATCAAACAACTAGAAAATCTCCGTGATACTTTGCTACAAAAGTTGATAAATGGCGAAATTGAAGTTTAATTTCGAAAAATTTGTTGCTAATTGAGTGATTTTTTAGTATTTTTTAAAGATATTTACAATTTAAGGGAGAAGTTAATTGCAAAGTTTTGCTTTTTGGTATAAAAGTTTAGACTCAACTATAAAGGTTGAAGCCAAATTAAATTTTAATCTCTGGGCTAGTTGTGAATTTCAAGCAGATAATGAAAATTATTTAGATATTGGAATCTTGACAAAAAACACAAAAAACATAAAACAACTTTTCTTATTTGTTCCATTTTCAGTTAAATCTTCAAATATAAAGGATTTGGGATGTAAACTAAAAGAAAAGTTACCAAGTGCTTTATTTAATGAAAATTTATCGGTAAAATCTGTACAAAATAAACTGATTCCTTTAGAAAATGAAAAGAATCCTTCAAAAAATTTCTATGCATATACATTAAAAGATGAAATAAAGATAAATGATGGATTTGATAAAGCCATTTATGACAATGGTACTATATTAAGTATTAACCTTTTTGATGAGAAAACAAATAAGAGTTTATTTTCGAATTTGGAAAAAGAAAAGGATAATATTTATTTTCGTTTTAGAATAAAAAATGTTGATTTTAGGGAAATATTATGTTCATTTGAACCTACAACAAAAAGCTTTCAAAATTATTTCTACACAACATATACAATTGATTTTCGTTTTAATAATAAAAGAAGCTTGGGAGATAATCTTTTTCAACAAATAAATCTTTATGATAGATTTGTAATAGAATCTGTTCATTTTCTTTTAATTACAAAGACATCTGTAAATTTATTGACAACAGAAGAGTGCTCTCCAAGAAAACTTGAAAAAGATATATGGAATGATTATATTGACAATGAAAATACCGATAATTTGATTGCCTATCATTATAAAAAAAGTTTTAAGAATAAGGATACCGGTGAAATTAATTATAATAATGAGGCGGTTGATTTTTTTATAAAATATGATGTAGGAAAGTCAATTTTTTGGAAATATTTTTGGTTAACAATATTAATTGGATCCGCAGGCTCGATTTTAGGTAATGTTATTTGGAATCTTCCCTCTTGGATATGCAAATTAATTCAATGCTTCCAATAAAATAATATATCTTTTCATTTATCCGGATCCGTGATAAAATATTTTGATAGGGAGGATAGTTATGGCTTGTAATATTAAAAGAATCACTGCCGTTGATTCAAAAATAGACTCAATCTTTAGCGAACTCTCATTTTTGCGAACAGAATACCCTGAATTTTACAGTTGGTTTTATGATAAAGTAGTTCCAGGACTTTCAAATGGCACTCGTGAAGTATTTATTGCACAAACCACTTTAAGTTTTGGAAAAGTTAATGGTGTTTTGATTCTTAAAAATACAAATTTCGAAAAGAAAATTTGTACACTTTATGTGGACAAAGAAAGTCGAATGAATGGCTTTGGGCAGAAATTTATGAATATTGCATTTAATGAGCTTAATACCGACAAACCTCTTATCACAGTTTCTGATAATCGATTAAATGATTTTGATAGGTTGCTAAATAAATTCAATTTTGAATCAGTTGATGCTTTGCCAAATTATTATGCAAATAATCATACGGAGTTCACATTCAATGGACATCTGTATTTACCAGAATCTGTAATATATGCTTAATGCACTGTTTTCAATAAAGCCAGAATATGTTATGAGAATCTTTTCTGGTGAAAAGAAATTCGAATTTAGAACAACAGTGTGTAAAAAAATAATTTCCAAAATTATAATATATGAAACTTCTCCTGTAAGTAAAATTGTAGGAGAGGTTTCTGTTTCAAACATTTTAAAAGATACTCCTGAAAAAATCTGGAACCTTACTTGTAAAAATGCTGGAATCGAAAAATCAGCCTTTATGAAATATTTTAGTAATCGTGATTTTGCATATGCTTATGTTTTAAGCAATCCCATTAAATATGATAGACAAATCTCTTTAACTGAATTAAATATTTCATCTGCACCTCAAAGTTATTTATATATAGCGGACGAAGCAATAAAACAGGCGTTATAGAATTAATGCGAATAATCGTCTATCAACTGTTGACGGAATAAAAAGAACTCATTCAAGAAGAAAAAGTTTTGAACGGTCTTACAAATTTGAGGAAGTATATTGTTGAAAAAAATCATTTATTAAGCCTTACAACTGATTGTATGAATGAATCCATGTGGGGATTATATGCAGGAAACTATAATGGAATCTGTATTGGTTATGAAGTTGATTTTACAAATTCATTTATGCCTAAACGCATAGAATTTTCAAATAAAAATGAAACATTAAATGTAAAAATCACAAATCACATTATTAATTTTCAGCAAATAAAATATGATAATAAAGGTAATCACCCTTTACAATTGTTCAAAGATAGAAAATCACAGATTGTAAATGTCAACTATAATTTAACACATAAGAAAAAATGTTGGGCGACAGAACATGAATATAGAGCATTATTCCAGGACACTGATTTTCAGCTTGAAAATTACGGCATTTTTACAACAAAAGTGTTTTATGATGATAATATCTTAAATGAAATTAATTTTGGTTATAAGGTTTCAAAAGAAACAATTAAATCGATAAAACAATCAATCGAAAAATGATATACTAATTCAATAAACTTTTATATAGTTCGACCGGATTTAACAAAATTTGAACTAGTAAAAGAAAAGATTTAGCAGGCGTTGCGGGCGGCGATTGAGCCCGCAGAAGGGGTAGCGGACAAGCCAACAAAGTGGAGAGAATCGGCACTGTTTGCAGGGACGATTCGTGGGGCGACTTGGCTTGGGAGCGAGGGGAAGTCCTTCCCCTCCTTTTTTTTTACAAATCAGTTTCATACACATGAGGGGGTCTACTGAATCAATGCAAAGATAAAATCCTATAGATAGGAAAACACTTTAATGTACATGATAACCTACTAACACCGTTTTACTCTTTACAAGGGGTGTTAGTAGGTGTTAGTATGGTAGTAAGAGGTGCTTTATGGCTGAATCTATAGAAGAATTGGAAAAGAAAATAGAGGCTTTACCACGTGGAACAATCGTTACTAAGAATATTGACGGCAAGCCTTATTTCTATCAGCAGTATAAAGAAAACAAAAAAACAGTAAGCAATTTTCTCACAAACGATGAAGCTGAAAAAATGAGGCCTCTGATAGAAGAACGTCGCCAATTACAAAAGAAACTTCGAGAAATGAAAAAGAATCTTCCTGCATCTGCAAGGCCTGATGACAATACTTCTTTCATAATGAATGCTATAACAGGATCCGGACTTTTGGAAATGGCAGAAACTGCCAAAGATTTTAAGAAGCGTGACTGTTACGAAAAGATTTCTTCCTATCTGTACGGAAAACCAGCGGACAAGGTTTGTCTTGTTTATGGACTTCGCCGTACCGGAAAAACGACTCTCCTCAAACAACTTATTCTGGACATGAAAGAGGAAGACCGAAAACAGACAATATACATAAAGGCAAGGGTAGGGGAAACAATTGCAGATTTGAATAAGGATATAAAACTTGCACGCGAAAAGGGAATCAAGTTTTTCCTGATTGATGAAATTACTTTGCTTGAAGATTTTATTGATAATGCGGCTCTTCTTTCTGATGTGTATGCGGTACAGGGCTTAAAGTTTGTTCTTTCTGGAACGGATTCTCTGGGATTCTATTTTGCAGAAAGTGAAGAACTGTATGATCGTGCCGTTACTGTTCATACAACATTTATTCCTTATAAAGAACATGCTCGACTTTTAGGAATCACATCCATTGATGAATATATCCGTTATGGTGGAACCCTAAAAGCAGGGGAGTTGGATTTTGAGGATGAAGAACTGAATGTAGAGGAAGCTTCATTCCGTGATGATGAGACTGCAAGAAGGTATATCGATACAGCCATTTGTAAGAATATTCAGCACAGTTTGAAATGCTATCAAAAGGGACGCTATTTCAGACACCTTCGGGAATTGTATGATGCTAATGAGCTTACTAATGCAATCAACAGAATTATTGAAGATGAAAACCATGACTTTACCGTAAAGGTCATTACTGACTTATTTGAAAGTCACGACTTAGGTTCAACAGCACAACTTCTTCGTAAAGCTCGTGATGAAGAAAATAGAACTGATGTTCTGGATACAATCGACAAGTCTCAGATTCTAGCTACCTTAAAAAAGATTCTTGAAATTAAAGAAAAAGACAATCAGACAATTGGCATTACTGATACTCATGTGGAAGAAATAAAACAGTATCTGAAACGACTTGATCTAATAGACGACCTGGATATTGAAACTCTTACAGGTAGTGAAGGAAAGCTTAATTATACAATCTTTACACAACCAGGAATGAGATTCTGCCAAGCACAGGCTTTGGTTTATTCATTAATGAAAGATGAACAGATAAAGAACCTTCAAGAGCGTGAAATTAATCTTATTACAGAAAAGATAATAGAAGGTGTTCTCGGTCACATGCTGGAAGATATCGTTATTTATGAAACTAAGAGAGTTTTAATGCCTAATCGTCACGAAAACAAAAAACAGGTTTTCCAGATTCGTTTTGAAGCCGGTGAATTTGATATGGTAATATATGACAACCAGACAAATACCTGTGAGATTTATGAAATAAAGCATTCTCTAGAAGCAATTCCTTTTCAATACAGACATTTGATTAATGAAGATAAAATTGCATTAACTGAAAAACGTTTTGGAAAAATTACAAAGAAGTGTGTCCTATATCGCGGGGAAACAATGCAATCTGAAAATGATGTAATGTACAAGAATGTTGAAGAATATCTGAATGAACTTGTAGTGAATTAGCTGAAATTTCAGATATCTGATCAGAATAATTACAGATTACAAAATTTGAAAAGTTTAATATAATTAAAAACTGCAGGTCAAAATATGATATATCCGTTTATGACGTTGTTAAAATTGGTGTTTATGTAGTGTTATGGAGATAAAATGTACTTTGTAGCAGAAAATTTACGAGAAAACTTTGATACTGTAAAAATTGACCTTTCTTTTTCTTGTGAAAAAGGCACAATGACTTCGATTGTTGGGCCAAGTGGTTCCGGTAAATCTACAGTTTTGCGTTTAATCAGTGGACTTAATAAGGCCTGTCCTGAACAAAAAATAGTTTTGGATGATCAGGATATTTCCAAGCTTCCTCCTGCAAAACGGGGGATAGGAATGGTTTTTCAAAGTCACACTCTTTTTGATCATTTAAAAATAGAAGATAATGTTGCTTATGGGCTTGTTTCCAATGGCGTAAAAAAAAGGGAAGCCCGCGAAAAAGCCCGCGATTTTTTGAAATATTTTGGGCTTGAAGGTTTTGAAAAACGGTATCCTGCAACTCTTTCTGGTGGAGAAGCTCAGCGTGTAGCTTTGGCCCGTACCTTAATCATGAATCCTAAACTTGTACTTTTTGATGAACCTCTTTCTGCCTTGGATGCACCGCTCAGAAAAAAACTGGCTGCCTTAATCAGAGATTTGCAAAAAACTTTGGGCTTTACCGGAATTATGGTTACTCATGATATAAGGGAAGCAAAAAGTATTAGTGATAAAATTATTATGATGAAGAAGGGCCGAATCCTCTGGCAGGGTAACCCAGAAGCTTTTGATGAAGGAATGCTGGAGTAGTTTGGTGCATTATATTGATTTTCACACCCATCTGGATTCCTACAAAAATCAAAAGGAATTGCTGGAGCAGCTTGCAGGCTTTGGCGGAACAATTGTAGCGGCTTCAATGGATGCAAATTCTTATAAGAAAAATCTCCAATTGGAAGAAAAAGCTAAAGCCTTGGGTTGTTCTGCAAGAATTATTCCGACCTTTGGTATTCATCCAAAACAAGCCCTTAATGCCCCTCAAAATCTTTCGGTTTATGATTCGCTGTGTGAGCAGTCTCCTTTGATTGGCGAAATTGGAATGGATTTTTGCTGGTATAAAGAGGCGAGTCCACAAAAGCAAGAAGAAGTTTTTCGTTATTTTTTGAACTACTGTAACGTATCAGGGAAGGCTTGCGTAATTCATACAAAAGATGCAGAAAAGGAAATCTGTAAGATTTTGGAAGACTATCCAAAGGCACGTCCAATTATTCACTGGTATGACGGCCCTCTGGATATTTTTCAGGAATTTATGCACCGTGGTTATATGACTACTTTTGGATGTGAAACATGCCGTTCAAAGCATATCCAAAATCTTTTAAAACAAACTCCACTTAATCAACTTTTGGCCGAAACCGACAATCCAGATTCAGAACCTTGGTTGGGCGGAAGCGACAATTCTGTAAACTTGATAAAGAGAGTTTATTCCGATATTGCCCAGGTTTTAGGCTTGTCTCTTGAAGATGTTGGAAAAATTATTGAAGAGAATTCCAATTTTTTGCTAAATTAGGCATAATTCAAAAAACTGGAGAAAATTATGTCTGATTTGTCTTTTACAAAATGGGTAGCCTGCTGGGGTACTGCTACTTCCATCACCGATCGTAAAGAAGCTACGTACGCTAAAAATTTAACTTTGCGTTATCCAGTTCGTGTTGTTTTTTCTGGCTCAAAGCTTAGATTCCACTTTTCAAATTTAACTGGCAGCGAAACTGTAAATATTTCCAGGGCTTATGTAGCTAAAAAAAATGATGATGGTGACTATTCTCCAATTGCAATTACTCTTGAAGGAAAAACTCAATTAAGTATTCCTGCAGGCCAGGAAATCCTTTCTGATTCAATTGATTTTACCATTGAAGCCGGCCAAACCGTTGAAGTATCAATGTATTTTAAAGATTTTACCCAGATGAATGCCGGTACCCTGGTTACAGGGCCTTTATCAAAAGGGCAATTTGCTTACGGTGACTTTGCAGATAAAGAAAATTTTACAGATGACTTTTGTAGAAATACAAACTGGTACTATTTTTTAAATACTATAGATGTACTTACAGAAGAAAAAAATCATGCCCTTGTCTGTTATGGAGATTCTATTACCGCTCAGTCCTGGCCTGACTATCTTGCTCAAAGGGCTTGGGAGCAGGGCTTTCATAATGTTGCAATAATTCGCAGGGCTGTTTGTGGAACCCGCATTCTTCGTCAGTATGATTGTATAACATATGCCGCTTATGGTTTAAAAGGCCAGACACGTTTTCCAATAGAATTACAGGTTGCTGGTGCTTCCGATGTCATTATCCAACATGGAATAAACGATATAATTCATCCGGTTGGAGTAGAAGTGAATAAGTTCCGTCCCTGGTCAGACATGCCTACTGCCCAAGAAATGGAAAATGGGGTAGAAGAACTTTACATAAAGCATGCCCGAAAACTTGGACTAAGGGTATGGTCTGGCACTCTGCTTCCAATTTTTGGATGGAGAACCTACGAGCCTTTCCGTGATGAAGTAAGAAATACCTTTAACGACTGGCTTAGAACTTCCCCAGATTTTGACGGTTGTATAGATTTTGATAAGGCTGTTCGAAATCCTAAAAAAACAGAGGCCTTTGCAGAAGGTTTTGACAGTGGAGATCATCTGCACCCAAGCGAAGCGGCCTATAAAGCTATGGCAGACCAAGTTCCCGAAAGTCTTCTAAAGTAAAGTTTTCTATAGTTAGATTCTGATATAATCCAGATAGAATCCCAGGCTCTTTATTGCTATAATAGCTCCAATGAACAAATTTAAATCTCTTTTACAGCTTTACTGGTCCTTTTTTAAAATTGGAGGACTTACTTTTGGGGGTGGTCTTTCTATGCTGCCTATGCTGGAACGCGAGCTGGTAGAAAACCGCAAGTGGGTAAAATCAGAAGAACTTTTAGATATATATGCTATTGGTCAGTGTACTCCAGGAATTATTGCCGTTAATACCGCTACTTTTGTTGGTTATAAACGCGAAAAAGTTTCTGGCGGAATTATTGCAACTTTGGGAATGATTTCGCCTTCCCTCATCATCATTCTGCTTATTGCGGCATTTTTAAATAACTTTTTGGATAACGTTTGGGTTAGTCACGCCATGATGGGAGTTCGTGCTGTTGTTTGTGCCTTGCTTTCGAATACGGTTATTACACTTGGAAAAAAGACTTTAAAATCTCTAGTAGCCTGGATTATCGCCATCATCATTTTGGCTTTGGCTTTTTTTACTCCAATTCCTACTGTTTGTCTTGTTATTATGGCTGCTGCAAGTGGAATTATTATTGATTTAATAAAATCACGAAAAAAGAAGGAGGATAAAGTTGAATAATTTAGTTTTGGGCCTCCGACTATTTTGGGAATTTTTTAAGGTTGGACTGTTTTCTGTAGGCGGTGGACCTGCAACTTTGCCATATTTAATGGAACTTGGCGATAAGTATCAGTGGTTTACCATGCAAGAACTTACAAATATGATTGCTATTTCTGAATCAACTCCAGGTCCTCTTGGCATTAACATGGCAACCTACGTTGGTTTTGAAACTCTTGGAATTTCGGGAGGAATAATTGCAACTTTGGGCTTAGTCACACCTTCTATCATAATTATTTGTCTGGTAGCAGCTTTTTTTTCCAAAGTTAGCGAAAATCGTTTTGTAAAATCGGCTTTTTCTGCAATTCGTCCTGCTGTTACTGCAATTATAGCGGTTGCAATTTGGGGCATTTGTAAGGCAATTTTATTCAACTCAACAGACGGGAACTTTCAACCAGTTTGGAGTGTTATTATTCTGGCGGCAATTATTCTGGCACTTTTGCAGATTAAACTTTTTAAGAAAATTCATCCATTTTTCTGGTTTGTGATTGGAGCAATTGTCGGTCTGGTATTTAAGTTTTAAATAAAAATAGGATAAAGGATTTTATGGTTTCACTTGTTTTAGTATCACACAGTCAAAAATTAGCAGAATCGGTAGCAGAGGTAGCCTTACTCATGGCCAAGGGTGCAAAAATTAAAGCTATTGGTGGAAATGATGATGGAGGATACGGTGCCAGCGAAAAAAAAATTACAGCTGCTGTTGAAGAAATGTATTCTGATGATGGGGTGATTGTAATTGCTGATATAGGAAGTTCTGTAAACACTGCTAAGGCCGTTATTAAAAAAATGGCAGATGAAGGAAAAAAGGTTCTTTTGGCAGATTGCCCAATGATTGAAGGTTCAATTGCGGCTGCGGTAATGTCTTCTATAAATATGCCTTTGGAAGAGGTTTTGCGTCAGGCCCAAGATTCCAAAAACATGAAAAAAGCATAAATTTGTAATTTGCTGCATCCTTGCAGCACCACTAATGTAGAGTTTTTATAGGAGTAATATATGAGTTCAAGTCAGAAATTATTAGATTTTATTCAAAACAGTCCAAGTTGTTTTCACGCCATTAATAATATAAAGGGGCAACTGGAAAAGAATGGTTTTTCTGAATTGAAGGAAGATACAGTTTGGAAACTGGAAGAAGGTAAAAAATACTTTGTAATAAGAAATGGTTCTGCCATCATTTCTTTTACAGTACCTTGTAAAAATTTCCAGGGCTTTTTAATGACTGCCTCTCATAGCGATTCTCCATCATTTAAAATTAAAGAAAATCCGGAACTAAAGAGCGAAGGTATTGTTTCTTTGAACGTAGAAAAATACGGTGGAATGCTTATAAATCCATGGTTTGACAGGGCTTTAAGTATTGCCGGAAGACTTATTGTTTCTGAAAAGGGCAGAGATTTTTCTTTTAAGTCTATTCTGGTAAATTTTGACCGCGACCTTCTAATGATTCCAAACCTTGCCATTCATATGAATCGCGATGCTAATGACGGACACAAGGTTGATGTACAGCAGGAAATCCGCCCAATTATTTCAAGCAATGAAGATTTTTCTTTTAAGAAACTTCTTGCCAAGGAAGCAGGAGTTAAGGAAGAGGAAATTCTTTCTTATGATCTTTATCTTTATAACCGTGATAAAGGAAGCTTCTGGGGAGAAAAAAAGGAGTTTATTTCTAGCCCTAAACTAGATGATTTGGAATGTGCCTACACAACTTTGCAGGGCTTTTTGAAAGCTGTAAAAGAAGAAAGTGGCGATGGGGGGAGAAGTGTCCTTATCCATGCTGTTTTTGATAATGAGGAAGTTGGAAGTCAGTCACGTCAGGGTGCGGCCTCGACCTTCCTTTACGATACACTTCATAGAATAAACGAAAGTTTTGGCCGGTCGGAGCAGGAATATCTTGCGGCCCTTGCAAAGAGTTTTCTTGTAAGTGCAGATAATGCACATGCCGTACACCCAAATTATGTGTCAAAGGCAGATCCTGTAAACAAACCAGGAGTAAATGAAGGTATTGTGATTAAGTTTAATGCCGCCCAGAAATATACAAGTGATGGAGTTAGTGCAGGAGTGTTCAAAAAAATCTGCGAAAAGGCAAAGGTTCCTTATCAGATTTTTACAAATAATTCAAATATTGCGGGTGGTTCGACCTTAGGAAATATAAGTAATAGTCAGGTCTCTGTGCTTTCCGTGGATATTGGACTTGCACAGTGGGCAATGCATTCTCCAAACGAAAGTGCCGGTGCAAAGGATGTAGAATACATGGAAAAGGCAATTGCCCAATTCTACAAATCAGAAATCCAGGTTCTTTGGTAAACCCGGATTTTCTGTTTTAAGATTTTTTAGTTTTTAGCAGGATTTTTTTCCTGAGCAGCTTTAATGTCTTCTTCAGAAGCCTTTACCCAGTACTGGAAAACCTGGATTGGTCCAACAGTTCCAGCCATTGCTAAAGTTGGTTCTTTTGCAGTGTAATTCTTATTCTTGTCTCCTGCATTGAGATATTTAATTACACAACCATACATCTTTCCGTTAGATGGATCGATGATGTTTCCATCTTTCCAAGAACCTTCAGCTTCTTTTTTCATGTTGAAAATCCAAGGAGTTCCAACAGTTCTCATTTTGTTAACTTCACCTTCAATTGGGAAGTTCTTGTAAGATTTTTTACAAGCATCTGCAATTACATCCTGTGGTTTGTCTGTTGTTGCCGCAATTGTACCAAAAAGTAATCCATTTTCTTCATAGATACGCCAGATAGCAGTAACTTTTCCTGATTTGTCATCAATACTCTTCCATAAACCTACAGCAGGGTCTGCAGCAAAAATTGCACCTGCCAAAACTAAAAGAGATCCTAAAAATGCGATAATTTTTTTCATATATTCCTCGCCGATAAAAAATTTGTTCTAATACTTAGGTATCAGATAAATATACAGTGTAAAGGCGAAATATATATTTAGCAAGAAAAAAAAATAATTTAACAATTATTTTAAACTTTTTTCTATATAATACATCTGAATCGAATTTTACTTTATTTATGGGGTAGGTGAGATTGCGATAAGCTTTTATATATTCTATAATTTAACAATAGATTATGGATATGATTATGAAGAAACGTATTCTTTCATTAATAGTTTTTAGTTTTATTTTGCTTTCAGGATTTGCTCAATCTAAAGAGCTGATACTGAAGGTAACGCTGGATGAAAAGAAATATTCAAGTTTAGATCAGAATTCTAAGGCCTTTGTAAGTTCTGCTTATATGAAATGTCTTCAGGATTTTACTATGGTTCCTGAAATTAGTCTTAGAACTTCAGATATTGATAGTGAATTACGAGAGATTCAGAAACAGTCTCAGATTGATGCAGCAACTGGACTTGGAAGTGAAAATTCAGCTTATGCGGCAGATAAAGGAAGCCGTGCCGATTTAGTTTTGAAAATTTCTTTGGCAAATGCTGGAAATAATAATTATCAGTTTATTTGTACAATTTCTGAAATTGAAACAATGAATTTGATTATCAGTGAAAATTCGGAACGACTTCCAATCGCTGAGTTAACTAAAGACCAGGTTGTAGATGGTTTTGTTTACAAAATTCTTACCGCTTTGAACAAAAGAAACTATATTTCTGAAATTTCATCTGATGTAAGAAATCAGCTTTTGCACTTGGATTCTTCGGAAGAAAGTTTCCGAAAGTATGTTCAGGATTATACACGTCAATTGGAAGAAGCCGAGGCTGAACTTGCAAAACTTCAAAATGATGCCGCAACCGAACAGGAACGTATTGAACTGGAAGCTCAACGACTTGCTTTACAGTTAAAAATTGAAATGGCCGAAAAGAACCGCCAGATTGCAGAGGAAAATCTTCGTCGCCAGCAGGCTGAGGATGCTGCAAATGAAAAACGCCAGAAAGAAATGGAGCAGATGCAGAATACTCAGCGTGAAAAATTCTTAAAAGATATTGAAGCAATTGAAGCAGCACGTGCCGAACTTAGAAAGCAGGCTCTTACATCTCTTCCATTAAAAAAGCGAATTGAATTAATTGAAGCTTCAAAAGGAAATTTAGTACGTTTGGAAAAACAGCTGGAAGAAAGTCTTGCTCAAAATGCGGCTTACTATGACCAAAAAATGGAAGCAGAAATTACAGCTGTAAATTCTGAACCTTGGCGTAAGGCCGATTTATCGAATGGTGAACCAACTGTTCGTGCTTTAAATTATCGAAATCAGCAGATTGAAAAAATTCGAAATAAATATGAAAGTCAGAAAAAGACTGGCGAAAATCAGCTTAAAAACGCCGCAAAACCTACAATCGACGCATGTAAGAATCAGCTTCAGGCAAATCTTTCTGATATGGAAAAGACAACTTATGTTTTCCGTTCAATTGATGTAACAGACGATTATTTGAGTCTTAAGGTTTCTGAATTTGATGGTGCCAGAATGGTTTGGGACGTTTATTCTGATTTTACATTAAACAACATTCAGAAAATTAAAAATAGTAATATTAATTTGCCAAGAGTTTCTTTGAGCTACGAACTAATGACTGGATCAAAACCAGATTTGGTTAGTGAAGCAGGCTATAAAGACTACCAGGATAAAGTTGATATGGCAGATTTGTATTTTAGAACTTCTGTTCCATATTTGTATTCTCAGCTTTCAATCAAAGTGTCTTATAACAGTGTTAATGATTGGTATGAAATTAAACCTGTTATGTTCAAGATTTTTAGAACTCAGGATAATAAAAAAGCTATTGTTTCTTTTAGCGAAAGCGACTTAATTTCTAGTGTAACAAAAACAAAAGAAACTAATACAAAAGAAACTGGTGCTAAAGAAACCGAAAAAGAAAATCCAAAGCCAAAAACAAGTCCAAAATATGATGAAGATGATGACGATTATGCTACAATCGGCGATTTTTTTGATTTCTCACGTTCATCATTTTTTGGCTCTCCAAAACCAAGAAGAGGATTATTTGCAGATATTACTTATTTGAATGGTTCTCTATATCAGGGTATGAATCTTAATTTTTCTGTATTAACTGGTGGCCAGGTTGTCTTCTTTGGTATTGATGCAGATCTTGGTTTTCCATGGATAAAGGACGAATATAAAAATCCTAATTCTTGGTCTAGTTTCTATTTATTTGATGTTAATTTGATTCTTGGAGTTTCATTTAATATTTTATTCTTAAGACCTTATGCAGCTGTAGGTATTGGTTATTATTCAATTGGTCATAACAAATTGTCTGATAATGATATATATGGCCTTTCTCTGGAAACTCTAGCAGGACTTGATATTTGTTTGGGGCCTTATAGTATTGGTGGCGTTTATAGACTTAAATTCCTGTATGGTTCTGGATTTTCTAATGCAATGGGAGTTAGTTTAGGAATTAACTGGTAGGGGGTTTTATGCGTAAGAGTTTAATTTATATTTTTTTAATTTCTTTAATTCTGTTTTTTTCTTCTTGTTCAGATACATTAAATGCAAAGTTTCCAGATGCAAGTTCATATTTTGCTTTAGTTTCTGGAGTTAGTAATGGAACAACTACACAGACGACTACAACATCATCATCTACACCAACAACAACTACTACTGCAACAGTGTCTGGTGAATTTAAAAATGGAAAGGATTATGATGTTTACTATTTTTATACTTATTCAGGAAATAAATACGTTTTTAACTGGGAAAATGGAATTGGAACAGAGGTTGCAGTTTCGGTAAGCGACTATTCAAGTTTTGGAATATGTCACTATAGTAATTCAATTACTTCAGGAATTTCTTACACTTCAGATGAAAGTGATAAGTTATATATAAAAGTAAAACCTAGACTTGGTTATACTTCGAATGCTGGAAGTTACACTTTGACTGTAAAAAACGGTTCTATACCTGTAACTTTGTATAAATATGATTCGTATAGATATTAAATTGGAGGTTTTTATGAAAAAAACTTTAAGAATGATTATGGCTGTAACAAGTGCTTTGCTTATGCTTAGTTTTGTTGGCTGTAAAACAACAGAGGTTGCTGGTTCTGGAATGAAAGGAAAGACAGCAAAAATGAAGAGCGTAAAACGTCAGATTGCTGATTACCAGGGTGCAACACTTGGAAGTGAAATTCCACAGTGGGTAAAACTTGTATCAGAAGGTCAGTATGGACAGAAGGTTCTTTCTAAGGCTATGCCTGATTTGGAAGGCAGAAAGGTTTTTGTTGTAACAGGCCGTGGCGACAATCTTGATTTTGTAAAATCTTGGGTAAATCTTGTTGATATTGAAACAGAAGTTTCTGGTGCTTTGGAACGTGTAACTGGTAAAGTTGTTACTTCTAAATTGGAAGGTGCTAACGCTGCTGCTGGTTCTGAAGTAAGTAAAACAGAAGTAAATAAGGCAATCAATGATTATAGAATTGCTTTACAGGATGTAAGAATTTCTGGTCTTGAAAGAGTTGCTGAATACTGGACTTTAGTAGAAGTTCTTGATAAGAAAAAGAATGTTGTAGATTCTTATTATGAATATTATACAGTTTGGTCTATGGATCAGAAGGTATTCAATGTTCAGTTGAACAAAGCTCTTGAACATATTGATGAAGCAACAACAGAAGCTGCTGAACTTAAGAGACTTGTAAAGGAAAAGCTTGAGAATGAACTTTCTGTAGCTTCAAATAAACTTGAAGTTGAAGAAGAAGCAGATTCATACATTGTTTATGCTGAATAAATCTAAAATTATTAGTACATTCGCTAGTTTCTTCATCATACTTGGGCTTAGCGGATGTGCCAGTAAACAAACAAATACAGAAAAACCTCTTTGGGCAAGTGATGAAACAATCGAAAGCGTTTATCCAAATGCGGTTTATATTGCCCGAATAGGTTATGCTACAAGTTCTACAGCAGCTGCAAGTATGGCTGAAGCAGAACTTGTTTCTTACTTTTCTCACACTGTTCATTCTCAGGTAAAAGCCAGTCAGGTTATGACAGATTCAAAAAAGTCTGGTCAGGAATCAAATGGTTCGGATTCTAAGGTTTCAAGAAAAATCGAAAGAACTGTAAATGTTGATTCTATGCAGGAACTTTTTGACGTTCATAAAACTCAAGCCTGGTTTGATCGACAAAATAAAAAATATATTTGCTGTGCCTATATAAAAAGAGCAGATGCTTTTAAATTGTATGAAGGAAGTGTTAGCCAGGCTAAAAATGTTTTTCGTACTTTTTATGATAAAGCCGCTGCCGAAAAAGATCCTCTTGAAAAACTGGAACTTTTGCTTGCCTGTAAGGAACCTGGTGAAGCATATTTAGAAAGCCTGCAAATTTCCCGTCTTCTTAATCCTAATAAGGAAAGTGCTTTTGCTGGTGACAGAAAGTATGTTGAAGGCTTGGATGCAGAAATCGATGGCTGCCGAAAAAACTGCCGCATGTATGTTAGAGCAAGTAATGAAGAAGGCGGAAAATTAATACCTTGTGTCATTAAAATTATTAAAGGTCAGGCTCTTTATGTTGGAGAATCAGCAAAAGATTCCCCTTACGAACTTTTAATTGATTTGGATATGGGTAAAATTGTTCATGGCGAAACTTTAACCTGCCAGCCAGAATTAAGTATAAGTATAAGACTTAATGGTTCAGATTCTGCAGACAAATTAAGCTATCAAAAATCTCTTGCTAAACAAAGTGGTTTTACAGAGGCTCAGGCTTTTGTAGACAGAAAAATTCTTGCATCCGCAGAGGAAGAATTGAAAGCAAGTCTTGGAGAAGAACTTAAGAAAGTTTTCGGAAACTAGGGTAGGCCGTTTGCTTATCGGTATGGTTTTTAGTCTCCGTGTACTTCATGATATATTTTAGAAATTTTAGGAAATTTGTTTAAAAAAATTTTGGGCTTTGGCAAATCGCAAAGATTCACCTATGCCCAAAAATTCTAATCATTTTTTATGGATCTACTTTTATTAAATTAAGTTTTGAAATTATGCTTCACCAAACAAGGCTGTGCTCAAGTAGCGGTCTCCCGAATCTGGGAGTAGGGCTACAATTGTTTTACCCTTGTTTTCAGGTCTTTGTGCAAGTTCTTTTGCGGCTTTTAATGCAGCTCCAGAAGAAATACCAACCAGAATACCTTCGCTCTTGGCAAATGCACGTCCTTCTTCAAAAGCATCTTCATTTTCAATGGCAATTACTTCATCATAAATACCAGTATTCAAAGTCTGTGGAATAAAGCCTGGTCCAATTCCCTGAATCTTATGAGAACCTGCAGTTCCTTTTGAAAGAACAGGGCTTCCTGCTGGTTCAACTGCAACAACTTTTACAGCTGGGTTCTTACTCTTAAGATATTCTCCTACACCAGAAATTGTTCCACCTGTTCCAACACCAGCAACAAAAATATCTACCTTACCGTCAGTCTGGTCCCAAATTTCTGGACCAGTTGTCTTTTTGTGAATTGCAGGGTTAGCAGGGTTTACAAACTGACCAAGAATTACACTTCCAGGATTTTCAGCTTTAAGTTCATCTGCCTTAGCAATAGCACCTTTCATGCCCTTGCTGCCTTCTGTAAGAACAAGTTCTGCACCGTAAGCCTTTAAAAGGTTTCTGCGTTCTACACTCATAGTGTCTGGAAGTGTGAAGATGGCATGGTAGCCCTTAGCTGCGGCAACTGCAGCCAAACCAATTCCTGTATTTCCTGAAGTTGGTTCAATAATTGTTGCACCAGGTTTTAAGAGGCCTTTTTCTTCGGCATCTTCAATCATTGCTTTTGCAATTCTGTCTTTTACACTTCCTGCTGGATTTAAGTATTCAAGTTTAGCAAGAACCAGGCTGTCTGTAATTTTTGCATTTTTAGCCCAGCGTTTTGCATTTAAAAGTGGTGTATTTCCAACAAGGTCCAATGAAGTTTCTTTTATATCTGACATAATAATACCTCCTTTATTTATATGTATTTTTATATGTTTTATATGTAGTTATTTAATTGCTGCAAATCCCTTTTCAAGGTCTGCAATAATATCATCAATGTGCTCAGTACCAATTGAAAGACGAATTGTACTCTGGCTGATTCCCTGATCCTTCAATTCCTGCTCCGAAAGCTGGCTATGTGTTGTAGAAGCTGGATGAATTACCAAAGATTTTACATCTGCAACATTTGCAAGAAGACTGAAAATTTCCAGATTATCGATAAAGGCCCAAGCTTCCTCCCGTCCTCCCTTTATCTCAAATGTAAAGATAGAGGCCCCTCCGTTTGGAAAATATTTCTGATAGAGGGCATGGTCTGGATGTTCTGCGAGGGAAGGGTGATTTACCTTTGCAACCTTAGGATGATTTTTAAGGAAGTCAACAACCTTTTTTGTATTTTCTACATGGCGTTCAATTCTGAGCGATAAAGTTTCAAGGCCTTGGAGTAAAAGGAAGGCATTAAAAGGTGAAATAGTAGAGCCTGTGTCGCGTAGGAGAATTGCACGAATGTATGTTACAAAAGCAACAGGACCAAGAGCATCGTAGAAAGAAATTCCATGGTAGCTTGGATTAGGTTCTGCAATGTTTTTGTATTTGCCGCTGGCTTTCCAGTTGAATTTTCCGCCTTCAATAATAACTCCACCCAAAGTTGTTCCGTGTCCGCCAATGAACTTTGTTGCAGAATGAACAACAATATCTGCTCCGTGTTCCAAAGGTCTAATAAGGAAAGGAGTTCCAAAAGTATTATCAACAACAAGTGGAAGTCCGTGCTTGTGGGCAATTTTTGCAATTTCATCAATATCTGGAATATCAGAATTAGGATTTCCCAAGGTTTCAATGTAAATTGCACGGCTGTCAGGCTGAATAGCGGCTTCTACCTCCTGCAAGTTGTGGGCATCCACAAATGTAGTAGTAATTCCATACTGTGGAAGAGTGTGAGCTAAAAGATTGTAAGAACCACCGTAAATTGTCTTCTGGGCTACAATGTGACCGCCATTAGCTGCAAGTGCCTGAATTGTATAAGTAATTGCCGCAGCTCCTGAAGCAGTTGCCAAAGCCGCACTTCCACCTTCCAATGCAGCAATTCGTTTTTCAAAAACATCCTGAGTCGAATTTGTAAGACGGCCATAAATGTTTCCTGCATCTGCAAGTCCAAAGCGATCTGCCGCATGTTTTGAATTATGGAAAACGTAAGATGTAGTCTGATAAATTGGTACTGCACGTGAATCTGTGCTTGGATCCGCACTTTCCTGTCCAACATGTAATTGTAAAGTTTCGAATTTATAATTTGCCATAGTATTGTCTCCTTATTATTTTTAGAGGAGGGGAAAGCCTTCCCCTGCGCCTCATCTAAAGAATCGGCTACCCCTTCGCCTGGGGCTATGCCCCAAACCCTGTTTTAAAAAATTTAAATTGGAATATTATAAAAAGACTAAAGAACTTTTAGTCTAATTAGAGACAACAGAGGCACATGACTCCATTACGGAAATTCTGACGAACGAGTGTTTCGAAATAAATTTTCATCATCTGCCTCCTTTTGACAAGAAATATTTGATAATTCATTTATAAACCTAGTAACCTACTATGTCAATAGGTAAAACGAAAAAAAGTTTAAAAAAATTTCAGAATTCTTTATCAATTTGTTTTATACTAAAACTATGGAAACTAAATCGACTGCTTGTGCTCACTTTCATCTTCCTGGACTCTTTGAATTTTATGAGCTTTACAAAGTCTTTTTACCACTTTACCAGCATCACAGAGAGTTTTTTTACGACTTTTGTGATATAGCCTCAATTTATGGAGCTCCGGCGGACTGCCTTTGGGGTGGGGGAAGGTCCGGTTTTGGGCAGGCAGATAAAGAAGATGTTTTTGCACTTATGGAAGAATATGGGATTTCTGCCAGATTGACTTTTAGTAATTCTTTACTGGAAGAGCAAAATCTTAGCGATAAAAAGTGTAATTCCCTCTGCCGGCTTTTCCAGAAAACTCGGGTACCCAGCGGTGTAATAGTTCATTCAGATTTACTGACTTCCTATATCAATAAAAATTATCCAAATCTTTATCTTGTTTCTTCAACTACAAAGGTTCTGACTCAGTTTGAAGAGTTTGAAAAGGAATTGGCCCGTCCAGAATTTTCATTTGTTGTACCAGATTTTCGCCTTAATAAAAAATTTGAAGCCTTAAAAAACTTGCCCCAATATCAAAAAAATAAAGTGGAATTTCTTTGTAATGAATGCTGTAATTTTGCTTGCAAGGACCGTAAAAATTGTTACGAAAATGTTAGCCGAAAAAATCTTGGGCAGGAAGTAAAAGAGCACAAGTGTTCTGCTCCAGATGCAGAAGGTGGGTATCGTCTTTCAAAAGCTATAAAAAATCCTGCTTTTATTGGTGTACAGGATATTGTAGAAACTTATTTGCCAATGGGATTCTCTAATTTTAAGATAGAAGGCAGGGGGCTTGGTTCTGCAGTGGTTTTCGAAGCCTTGCTCCTTTATCTTACAAAACCAGAGTATCATTTACAGGTAAGAGAAGCAGTTTACCTGGATTCTATGTTAGATTTGTTTTAAAATTTAGCATTGAATAACATTCAATAATGCATGTTCTGTCGACCTGTAATATTATTTTCGCCCTTTTTTGCTTCTGCGTAGCTGTAAAAATAAGATTCTTATACTTATACAGTAAATTGAGCTATTTGTTCGCCTATTTCAGATATAGAATCCTTCATTTTTATAGAAACACTTGAGAGTTCTGTACTAACGTTGTGAATCTCTTCAACTCCACTAGACATTTCTTCCATTGTTGTTTTCATAGAGTTACTTGTGTTTTCAAGGCCTTCTATATTCTGAATAATTATTTTACTTCCTTCCGTCATTTTTTTAGCAGCAGATGTTACATCTCCGGTGCTTGAGTTCATAGCGTAAAGGGTTTCCATAACCTGTTTGCTGCCCTCATTTTGCTCTTCCATTGCTTGTCTAATCTGTTTTACAAGTTCGTTTGTTCTGTAAATTTCATCAGAAACTGCATTAAATGATCTTCTTGATTCCTGTGAAGTATTTACAACATCAACAATAGATTCCTGAATACCCTTAAGCTGCTCTCCAATTGTTTTTGACTGCATAGAAGACGTTTCTGAAAGTTTACGAATTTCATCCGCAACAACGGCAAAACCTTTTCCTGCATCGCCAGCGTGGGCGGCTTCAATTGCAGCATTCATGGCAAGAAGGTTTGTCTGGCTGGCAATGCTTGCAATAGCAGTATTTGCTTCCTGCAGCATTTTTGATTTTTCTTCAATTTGAGAGATTTTATCGTTAACGGCCTTCTGTTTTTCCTGACCAGTTTTAGATTCAGATTCAAGAGATGTAAATGAAGTTACCATGTTTTCAACAGTATTGTTTACGCTTCTAATATTTGCGACCATTTCTTCTACGGCACTTGAAGCTGTCGAAACACCTTCTGACTGGCTCTTTATCATCCTTTCAAGATTTTCAATATTTTCTGCAATCTGATTTACCGCTCCAGAAGTTTCCTGAACATTCTGAGACTGGTTTTCAATCTGAGTATGAACATTATTTATATTATTAATGATTTGAGAAATTGAGGATACTGTATTCCCCATAGATTTTTCCATATCAACTTCGACGGTAGAAAGATTTTTTTCTGAATCTTTTACAGTACCAATAATTGACTGAAGTCTTTCTGAAAAGAGATTAAAGTTTTTTGCCAAATTGGAAATTTCGTTATTTCCTTTTTCGGGAATACGCATGGTTAAATCTGCATTTCCCCGGGAAATTTCTTCCAGGGCGGTAGATACGACCTTCATTTCTCCAAACATTTTCTTAATCAAAACATAAAGCAGAAGAATTCCTAACAAGGCACAAACAACTCCAATAATAATAATAAATCTTGTCTGTGTATTCATTGTTTCCATTGCGTAGGATAAAGAAATATCGCAACCAATAAAGCCGACAATCTTGCCTTGACTTGTTTTAATAGGCTGATAGGTACTTACCTGCTGACCCCATTCATCCTGTTTTGTAATACCTGATGATGTAGTTTTACCTGTTTCAATTGCCTCAAAAGGAGCTCTTCCATAAGAGGAAATGTCTTCTTCATCACCTAAAGCAGAAAAGTTTTCTTCATCACTTGGGTCACAACTTCCATCGATAATATAACGGAATATAGTTCCTTTCACAGGAATCATTGTATAAAGATAGTCACAACCAACGGTATCCTTAATATCTAGGAGTGCCAGTCTGGTTTCTTCGTAGAAAGGATCATCTTCAGACGGGTTTTTGATGAATTCTGCAAACTTATCACCATCAACTACTTTGCTGGCTTTTTCGCATATAGGAAAACCTTGATTTGATGCAATAAGTTCCCCAGTTTTATTAATACCGACATTTGCAAGAAAGGTAATTAACCCAACAGATAAAAGAATAAAGGTTCCAAAGAAAACAACAAATTTAATCTTGTAAGAATTCATGTGTAGCTCCGCCTATCTAAAGATTTTTTTTACTTTACGATGTAGAAAATATTTTAATAGGTGAAATTGTAATTTGCAATTTAAAATGGATATAAATTTAATTATATTTGTAAAAAAATTACACTTTATCCCCCCTAGCCTAATTTATGAAAAATAATAGAATAGATTTATTGTATCCTTGTAGCACTGCTAACTGGGGTTTTTAGGAGGAATCTAATGAAGGAATTTATTAAGGGGGCTAATCCTTACATGCCATTATGGGAGCATGTTCCAGATGGAGAACCAAGAGTTTTTGAATACAAGGGCGAAAAACGAGTTTATGTTTACGGTTCTCATGATATTGAAAAAACTGAATACTGCGGTCGTAATCAGGTTGTTTGGTCGGCTCCTGTAAATGATCTTACAAACTGGAAGTACCACGGAGTATGCTACGAAGCCAACGACAAGTCTATTTTATTTGCACCAGATGTTGTTCAAAAAGGAGATACATTTTATATGTACGCGGCCGAAGATCGTGGTTCTAGAGTAATGGTCGCTAGTAGTAAAAATCCTGCAGGTCCATTTACAAATCCTGTTAAAACAGATTTAGGCTTTGACCCTGGTATACTTGTTGATGATGATGGCCACGTTTATGCCTACTGGGGCTTTTGCAAACAGTACTGTGCAGAGCTCAACGACGATATGGCTACTATAAAAGAAGGAACTTTCCACGAAAACGTTATTAAACACTGCAACGCTTCATGGGCTCCGGACGACGGAATGTATGATGAAGAGGATTCCTTCTTCGAAGCTTCATCTCCTCGTAAAGTAAACGGCAAGTACGTTTATATATATTCAAAAAGATACTCCAAGGCCTGCCCTGAATATGGAGTTCCAGCTGGTGGTTGTAACGGCTTCCTTTCCTACAAATACAGCGACTCCCCTTTGGATGGCTACAAGATGGGTGGAGACATCAGCTTTAACGGCGGAGAACTTTTGCCAAATGCCGATGGTTCTAAAACAATGACCTACCGTTGGGGAAACAATCACGGTTCTATTATGCAGATTGAAGGTCAGTGGTATGTTTTCTACCACCGCCAAACTGGTATTGACGAATTTTCAAGACAGGCCATGCTGGAGCCGGTAGATGTTGCTCAAGATAAGAACGGAAAAATCTATATTGGAAAAATTACTTATAAGGATGGAGAACCTGTTTCTTCAGAACCTGTAGAAATGACTTCCCAGGGTGCCCACATAAATGGCCTTGATGCCCGTAAGATTATTTCTGCTGGATATGCCTGCCACATTTTTGGTGGAGCTAAAGGTGGTCCAAATGGTGGTCAGGGTGGTGCCTACATCAAAGCAGTTTACGAACAGTCTGATGAAGTTTCTGCCCCAATTGTTGATATTAGCAATGCTCTTACAGTTGGTTTCCGTTATTTGCAGTTTGGAACTCTTACTCCAAAATCTGTTTGTGGAAAACTTACTGCCAAAGAAGACCTTAAACTAAATGTCCGTGTAGATGACTACAAGGGTAAAATTGTTGCTTCCTGCGATATAAAAAAAGGCGCTTCTTCTTTTACAATTCCTGTAATTAGCGGTCTAATTGGCAAGCGGGCTATTTACTTTGAATTCCTTTCGGACTCAAAAGGCCTTATTGCAGATTTTGATTGTTTCTGGTTTGAATAATTAAGATAAAAACGCCATTTCCAACATCATAATCTAAAATATAGTGATGAAGATGGCGTTTGAATTTTTATAAAGATTTGTAAAAATATTTTATAATCCAGTTCCAACAATACTAACATAAACATTGTCTGAACGTCCTTTTTGGTCGGTAACAATAATTTCGTAATTACCAGGATTAGGAGTCCATTCAATGCTCTGTCCAGGTTTTGAACGTCCTATAAATAAATCTCCCTGGAACCACATAAGTTCTGATGTATCTGCATCGGCTATGGCACAAAGCATAATTTTATTACGGGACTGGTCTTTTAATCTGAAAATATAATCTGTTCCACCCATTGGAGAAAGTATTTCTGGCGGGAAGCCCTGTTTCCTAAAATCAAGACGAAGTTCTTCAGGAGGATAAGAAGGTGGTGTCATACGTGGTAATCCAGCCTGTTCAAAAAGCAGTTGCAAATCGCTTGGCCAGAATTCCCTTACAATAGCCTTTACATAAGGATTTTCGTCAGGTCTTTCATCAGTTCTATAGCCGCTTCTGGTGTCTACAAATATTTCGCGGTGGATACGGCACTTTTCGATTGGGGAAACTCCAGGAATAAACCAGGCCAATTCTGTATGTTGGCAATGTTCTGTCGGAAGTCCTCCGCTAACTGCACAAACTGGAATCTGGCAGCAATTTTCTGGATGCATTTCTTTTGGCAATAGTTTCTTTTCTGGAATATCCGATAAAACAGAATAAGCAATATCAAATAAAAGAGGTGCGGCCATTTGTCGGCCAATAAAGGAGTTGTTCCCTTCTCCATCAGCATTTCCAATCCAAACTGCACAAATATAACGGTCAAAAATACCAACCGACCAGCAGTCTTTAAATCCAATTGAAGTACCAGTTTTATAGGCCACAGGAATATCTTTAATTTCAGCAGGTTTAGTCTGATAAGGTGGAGTGTTATCTTCCAGCATTTTTCTGGTAATAAAGGCAGCTTCCTTAGACAAAAGCCTCTTCCCCTCCCCTAGCTTTGCCTTAGGAGTTAAATTTATTTCATATTGAAGACCATTATTTGCCAGGGTGGCATACATTTTTACCAGCTCCATCATTGTTACTTCGCAGGAACCAAGAACTATGGAAAGTCCGTAGTAATCTTTATCCTGCATACCGGCAACTCCAGAATCTTTCATAAAATTGTAAAGGCTGTAATCTTTTAAATCTCGATCCAGAGTGATGGCGGGAATGTTTCTGCTATCTGCAAGGGCAAACCAGGCCTGAACAGGTCCTTTAAAAATGGAACCATAGTTGTCTGGCGTATACTCGTTAAAGGTTTGAGGGGTGTCCTTAAGCATAGTTCTGTAATGAATGAGGCCTTTATCAAGAGCCATAGCATAAATAAATGGCTTAAGGGTAGAACCTGGTGAACGCTTGGATGTGGTAATATTTACCTGCCCGTCTATATCTTCATTGTAATAGTCTGCAGAACCAATATTGGCCACAAGTTCCATGTTTTTCCAGTCAATCATAAGAACTGCGGCATTTTTTACACCAAAATTCCTGTTTCGATTAAGATAAGTATTGAAGATTTCCTCGCACTTATTTTGGAGCGAAAGTTCCAGCGTTGTTTTTACCGTGCGTTTTGATTCAGAAATAGCTTTATCAGTTGAAAGATTGAGCATTTCTGTAAAATGGCGGCAACGATTTGGAAATTTGCAGTAGGTCGACATCTGCATATCCATAAAAATTTCTTTATCTGCATCTTCAGGGTGCTTTTCTACCCAAGACTGGAATAAAATCTTACGGGCCTGAATTAATTCAGATGGAGTTTTGGTTGGCGTTGGAGCACGTTTTATAGGATTTTGAGGCAGAACACAAAGCATTATATTTTCAGAAAGATTAAGCTGGCGGATATTTTTATTGAAATAGTACCAGGATGCCGACTCAAAGCCTTCGATATTTCCACCACAAGGGGCCAGATTCAAATAAGCATCCAGAATATCTTCTTTTGAAAAACACATTTCAAGATATATGGCTTTACGAATCTGTTTTAATTTTCCCGGAATTGATTTTGTATAAATACCATACTTGAGTTTTGCAACCTGCATGGTAATTGTAGAAGCACCAATTCGTCGCGATTTTTTTATATAGGTTTCCCAGCCGGCCTTAATTACAGAAACAAAATTTACTCCGTGATGGGTGTAAAAAAAACGGTCTTCCTGTAAAAGCAGGGTGTCTAAAAAAGCCTGGGGGTAATCTTGCAGAGGTCGATAAATTCTGTACTTATCATCCGAAGTAAGAAAAACCTGGAGCAGTTGACCGTTTCGGTCTGAGTATGATTTAGAAAATTCGATTCCATCTAAAATATCTCCCTTCTTCTTCATGTAAGAAACATGAATTAAAAAGGAGATAAATAGAATTAAGAGAAAGCTGCCGACTCCAAAAAGAATCAGCGTCTTTCTGCTTAATGTAATTTTATTTAGCCGGAGCAATTGTGATTGGATCCATTGGATAAAGGGCTCTAATGTCCTTGTTATACATATTTTCTGCAAACATAGGAGGTACAGTAAACTTACCTGAGCTTACAGCCTTAACCTGATATGTAAAAGTTTGAACATTTTCTTTTACAGTTCCGTAGATTACTACACGGTCTTCGCGAATATCTACATAATCTGGAGTCCAGTCCCCTGTTTTTGCATTTCTTATTGACTGAATTTCAGTTTCAAAGCCGGCAGGTGACATATCTACCATGGCAATATTTGTCAAAGTTCCCTTAGTAGAACGGAAAGAAATCTTAACTGTAATTGTATCGCCTACAGTTATCTTGCTAAGTTTTCCTCCATTTGCATCAAGGAATTCTCGGCTTACTTCAAGACCATCCTTGATTGCTTTAGTAGGAATAGCTTTTTCATAACCAGCCTGTAAAGTTTGATAGAAGAGAGGCATTGTTTTATCTGAAAGATACTTAATTTTTTCTGCCTTATCATCAAAACTTCCCTGGAGTACTACATCACCAGAAAGAGGAATTTCAGTTTCATTATTTCCACTTACTGCATAAGCCTTGTAAACTTCTGATTTATCGGTATAAGCATAGCTTTCGAAGGCACGAATTGCAGCAGATGTTGAATAAGTATTATAGTAAACATTTTCAAGGTACTTACAAAGTTCTTCTACTTCGGTTCCCTTAATATCCTTAATTCTTGAAGGGAAGTAAGAAGAAATTACATCAATATAAGTTGCAATATAGTGCAAATCATTATGATAAGCCCAAGATGAGTCAAAGGTCTTCTTAAGTTTAATTTTTGCAAGAATTGCATTTGCCTTAGAATCCTGTTTAAGCATTGCATAAGATGCGGCAAGATAAAGACCTTCGTAATCATTTGCCGAGAAGTTACTTCTAGTCATATCGGCTTCGAGGCTTTCAATGTAAGTAGTTGTTACTATATCATTCTTAGTCAAAACATAGATTGCGAATGAACGCAGGTAGATTCCGTAAGATGAATCATCGCTTTTCTTTGCAATTGCTTTAACAGCAGTCAAAACTTTTTCGTGCAAGGTAGTAGGAACGTAGAAGCCCTTGTTCTTAGCATCTGTAAGGAATTCTGCACAATAAAGTGTGATAAATGGATCTTCTGGGCTCTTGCTTGTCCAGTAACCAATGTTTCCATCGTGCTTCATGCGAGACTGAATTATTCCAATTGTATTAGCTACCATTTCTTCTGCTTCGGCATGAGTCTTTCCACCAGCCTTAACAAAGTCTTCGTAAAGATAAGGGTAAGCCTTACTTGTAATTTGTTCAGCACATCCATATGGGTAATTTGCAAGGTAGAAGTCCAAACCATCAATAAATGATGCAGGAACGTTTGAAACAGAAACCTGACGTTTTGCAAATTCTTCGTAGAGTCTATGGTTTACGTCAGTTTCGGCCTTGTTATTCTTGGCAAGACCAGCCTTAATCCAAATCTGGTATGGCATTGAAGGTCTTACACTCAAAGTAGAAACAAGACTTGAGCTTTCTGTAGCATCGCTGGCTGTAAATTTTATTTCTGCTCCGCCCAAAACATCTTTAGCCTTTACCTTGAAGTTTGCAGTTGAATCTTTACCTTCGGCAATTGTCATTGTAACAGCAGATTCACCGGCAATTTCCAAATGCTTGCTTGGCTGAGCCTTTAAGATAATCTTATTGTTTCCACTACCCTTGTGATTATTTGTAACTGTAACAGAAACATCAAATTCATCACCAGGAGCGGCTGCAAGTGGAACATTTGGAGAAATAATCAAAGTATTTCGAGCCAAAGTAGAAGTTTGAGCAACGCCCATCTTATCTTTAGAAACAGCAACTGCCATTACTCTTAAATTACCGTTGAAGTAATCTGGTACATGGTAGCTTACAGAACGAGTTTGTGGACCTGTTTCCAAGAGGCCTGACCAGTAGGCAACCGAAGCGTTCTGTTTGCGTTTAAATGGATTTAAGTTTTTAGCAAGCATTTCCATTTCGGCACCACCACCGGTAGCAGAAAGTGTTTTTAAGATATTGTATTCTGGCAAAATCAAATCCAGAATCTGGCTGGTTCTGACTTCAAGTGCACGTTTTCTAAAGAAGCGTGAAAGTGGATTTGGAGTTGAATAATTTGCAACCTGGAGAATACCTTCATCAATTGCAAAAATAACGATACGTCCTTCATCTGAAGAAGAATATTCGATGTTTAAATCTGTTCCCGACTTAACTTCATCTGGAACTTTTAAAGTAATATTATTAGTGCGTTTTTCGCGGCCAACAGAGAATGGAATTGCACCATAACAGAATGGACTCATAAATATTTCTTCAGATTTAGCAGCACGGGTAAACATTATGTTGATATAACCATTTCCTTCCAAATCTTCAGGAATCTTAATTGTTTGAACAGAAGAAAGGCCTTCGGTTCTAAACCATTTGTAGCTGTAAACGTGGTCGCGTTCAACTGTAATAAGTCCAGTACCTTCATAAGGCGCCTTAATAAAGATTTCGGCAGTAGAACCTGGAGTTAAATCTTTGCTCTGGAGTTTAAGTTCAAGTTCAGCAGTACGAGTCAAAGAACGGGAAATATTTTTATCGCCAACAATTGTGTAATTGATGGTGTTGAATACAAGGCCTTCTTTATTTACCAGAGTAAGTTTATATTCGCCAGGAGTTTCAGATGGGAGGATAAAGTCACTGCCATCCTTACTAATGCTGAAAGTTTTTTCGCTTACAGGGTAAGATTTTTTAACCGACTGGTACTTGTAAAGTCCGTTAGACTGTTTTACCAAAGTTGAAATATAACGAATGTCTTCTATCCTAAGGGTTACTTCATCAAGATTAATTTTTTCAAGATTCTGGTCAATTGCAATGAATGAAAGCTTTCTTACAGAATTAGAATTGATGTAATCAAGTTTTCCGTCTGCCTTGTAACCAATCAAATATTTAAGAGGAGAAACATAAATGCTTGCCTGACTTGTTACACTACGTCCTGAACCTTTTTCAAATCCTTCTGCATAGAACTGGAGTCTGTATGTAGCCTTTTCATATTTGTTTAAATCGAGAGGGTAAGAGGCTTCTCCCTTGTCGTCGGTAGTAGTTGAGCCAAGGTATTCCTCGTAAGACTTTCCTTTGTAGAATGGATCAGAGAAGTAATAATCTGAATAGCGGTAAAGAACAGGGAATCCTGGATTAAGGAACATCTGGGCTTTAATTTCATTGCCGGCAGCAGGAGTTCCAAAGAGATTTTTCAAAGAAACTGTACCTTTAAGCTGGCCAGGATTAATCCATCCGCTAGAAGGGAGTGGGTCAAATGAAGTTGAAATTGAAAGTGTATCTGGAAGGAATTCTTCTACCTTAATTGATTCAGATGCCAGGAATTCACGTTCCACTTTATTTGAATATTTTCTTAAAAGATAAAGATTGATGTTGTAGTAACCTGTTGGAGAATATTCCTGGGTTGAAAAATCTACCTCTTCAAAGCCTGATGAAGAAAGCTGCAACTGTTTATTAAATACAATTGCATTGTTTGAGTCGGTAATTTCCATTTCAAGAGGAGTTCCATTTAAATCAATATTCCAGTCACCTGCTTTTGCAATAAGTGCAATATGGGCAGTTTCTCCTGGGCGGTACATTCCTCTATCACTAAACATATAAGCTGTAATCTTATTAGGATTAGAAGTTCCGTATTCACCACCTACATCATAGTTAGAATAATCAAGACTACGACCTGCTTCTGTATAAGGCATAAAGGCAAGATCAAGTCCTGTATCTACAATAAAGGCTGTTGGAGCATGTTCTCCAGTGAAATTAGAAATTGGAGGCAGTTTTGCATGACCGTTGCTGTCTGTCTGAGTAGAAACCAAAGTATTTCCGTTCAATCCAACAACTCTTACATTTGCGTAAGCCTGTTGTATACCCGAAGAAATTGACTGAACGAATACATCGCGACTACCATCGGCATTTTTCTTTACAATAAATCCAAGGTCTGTAATTAAAATTAAGCGTCTATCTGAAAGGCCTGAATAATAAGATCTGGATCCAAGCTGATTTTCTTTTTCTGCAACCTGGAAGATAAAGAGACCATTTTTAAGGTTCTTCGAAACATTTGCTTTGAGTTTTTCGGTAAAATCATAAGAGAAGTAAGAAATGTTTTCTTCAGAAGCATCTGGAATTGTGTAGCTTGAAACTTCAGATTCTGCAATATTGTTTTCATTAAAATTATAAGAGTCGAAACTGAAGTTTTTCATATTTCCGTTTGATTGTGAAATAAGGTGATTTACATCTTTTGGCATAATTCTTGAAAGTCTGTAATAAACCTTATTTACACCACGAGAATAAAGGGCCATTTTCTTTGAGCCAGAAAGTGAAAGAATTGTTCCTTCCGACATAATTGAAAGCTCTTTTGGATAGTTTGGAACTCTTAGTGTTTCTTCATAAGTATTTGTTTCGTTATCAAAACGGAGTTTATAACCACCAAAGAAGTTAATTCCACCGTTAATATTTACATAGATGTAACGACCAGGTTTTGCTTTATATTTAAACGAGTTTAAGCTTGTTGCAGGTTCTGGAGTAGGAACAGGAGTAAGGTTCACCTTTTCAGACATTGCAAGAACTTCTTTTGTTACAAAATTACTTGTCCAATTGCAAGCCTTTTCTGCTTTCCATCCTTCCATTTCTGGTCGGTCAACTGGTAATTCATAAACTTCAATATGAGAAGCAAGTTCTTCCACAGAAACAGAACCTTTTGATTCAATTACCAGCATCTGGTCGTAGTTTTGTTCATTATTTTTTACGAGTGATGTATTTATGTTATTAATTCTAACAAAGTCACTCATACCTGGAACTGTAACAGAAACGGAATCTGATTCTACAGAAGTTCCTCCAACCTGGGCTTCAATTCCCTTTGTAAGATTAATTTTTAACATTGATGTATATGGAGGAATTGGAAGTGGATCAGAAATCAAATAAGCGGCTGTAGAAGTTTTATTAAAACTTACTTTATAAGGAATATTATCTGTTTTAGAAGTTTTTCCCTTTGAATCAAGATAAACAAAAGACATGCTTACAGATTTCTGTAAACTATCCTTTACCATTGGGTGAGAAGATCCCAAAGTACAGGTTACGTATTTTTCATTTGGATTTTCGGGATTAATGTAGAATTCTTCATTTGTAAGCCAAACAGAAAAGGCATCGGTCTTAAAGGTAAAATCGCCACGAACCGAAACGGAATCTGCAAAAATTGCAGCAGGCATATCTACTTTGTATTTTGTATCCAGTTTCCAGTTTTCTACTGGTGTAAAACGGAGGGATGAATCATCAACCCAAAGCCAAGTTCCTGAAATGGCAGGTGTAATAGAAATAGCAGAACTAGGTGCATTTCCAACATCTTCAATTTTAGCAACAGAACCGTCAAAACTTACAAAAAGTGTATCGGGTTTTCCTTCCTCATTTACTCTGCTGGAAGGTTCGTAAACATTGTAGCCTACAGCAACTTTATCTTTAGAAGCACCTTTGGGTAAAACTTTTCCTGAAGAGGAAGAATCTTTTCCCTTACAAGAAAAGGCAAATAAGATTAAAGCTGATACTAAGAACAAATTAACTTTTTTACACAAAGAAATAAATTTCATAGCAATCTCCTTTTTTTAAGACTCTAATTTTTTCAAATATGATAAGAAATCCAGGATAGTAACTTCCTCTCCAGGATTAAAGTTTTTTCCATCTGGCAGATTCATAATTTCATTTTCAACAACGCCTAAAACGGCATCAAAATCTACATTTTCAATTACTATGTCTGCAACCGGACTTTTGGCATTTGTCATTTTTGAATAACGACTAGAATATCTTGTTGCAAGTTTTTTATTCCCCTTTTTCATAACATAAAGGTTCCAGAGGAATCTTGCACAGGCAACCCTGTTAATTGTGGCAGAATCTTTAATAGTCAGAGCAAAGCCCTTTGCATTGTCTGGATCCAAAACTGAATTAAAAAGTCCTGCCTGTTCAACTTTTTTTATCAATTGTGATTTAGACAATTTTGTTCCAGTAGTAAGGTCCTGTAAAAGTTTTGTATTTTCGTAAGTTAGACTGACCATATCTTCTTTAGTAAGAGCGGCAGTTAAATTTTGGTTAACATTTGCCGAAGAAATTCCCGAACTGTACAAGGTCCAAACCTTATCGCGGAAATCCTTATAAACAACTCTATAACTGTCCCTGTCCTGATTATCAAATTCAATAAAAGCCTGGTCTATTAATGCAATGGCTTTATCATACTCTTTTTTCTGATAAAGAAGCTTACCCTTTTCCATAAGGAGAAGAGAATTGTTCGGATCAAAAGAAAGGATTTCATCTACTTTGGCTATGGCTGAATCTGTATTTTTTTCCAGTTTACTTGCAAGTAAAAGTACGTAATCGTCGCCACCCTTAATTGATTTTGCATAAGTATAAGACTCTTGAGCTTTCTTTGTCTTTCCTTCCATAAGATAAAGGATTCCATCAATCGCAGTAATGTGGGCTACAATAATAGGTTCCAGATGGTTTTTAGACAACTGTTCATTCGCACTTGTATGAAAGGCGGCAATTTTAGATGAATCGAAAGTTCCAGTAAGAAGGTATTCAGAATCTATAAGAATATACCTGTCTTCAAAAATGGAAACTTCTTCCATCAATTCCTTATTCAAATCTGAAGTCTGGAATACGTCCTGCTGCATAGTTGTAGCACAAGATGTAAAAAGGCATGCAATTACTGTTATTACAACCATTAGTTTTTTCATGCTTTTCTCCTACTTTTAATATAATTTCCAAGCGTTTAATTTATTGTCAATTGCAAGCGAAATACTGTCTATTTTCTTATCACCATTTAAGTCCTGGAAAACAGGAATGCCATAACCGGTAATTGGGAATGCATTCAAATATTCCAAATCAGATGAAAGTCCATAGATGGCATTTGATTCTCCGCACAGGAAAATTTCGTCCTTCTTATCTTCATCATAATCTGTAATTGTGATATAGCCTGATTTTGCAGAAAGATTTGGAATTTTTACTTGGGTAATTTGAGCATCCATTCCAACTTTGTAAAGGGTTCCGTCTTGGGCAAGAGCAATTAAAACTCCATTTACAAATTTAACGTTCAAGAAGAAAACGCCTTCCAAATTTACAGGGAAGCCTTCCAGCAATTCCCCCTGAGTGTTCCAAATGTAAAGGTCTCCCGCTTGTGTGATAAAGGAAATGTAAACTTTATCCTTATCTTCAAAAATACATGGAGAACCAAAACCAATTCCATCTACAGGAATAAGAGTGTCTTCAAGTTCGTCGCCTTTCTTTGAAATAAGATGAATGCCGCCCAAGAAGCCCTTTTCGTAAAGAGCCAGATAGTCTTTATAAACACTTGGGGAATTTTTAATCTGGTCCATTATTTCAAAATCAAGCTGATTTATTTCGGCTTTTTCATTTAGAAGATGAAGAACATTCTCCTGGTCTATTAAGAGCAATTTATCATTATAAATGGCAGGCGGACAAACAGATTCAATTCCAGTCATTGTTGGGAAACCAGAAATATCATCAAAGTTTTCGTCCAAAAGGTAAACGAGACCATCTTTAGTAACAGCCCACAAATCTCCCTTACATGCCTTATAGGTATTTTTTGAAGCAGGAATGATAAAGGACAGACTGTCTATTACTCTTTGTTTTATTTCTAAACTGCCTATATTAATTGACTTAAGAAGATTTGGCTTCTGCTGCCAGTAAATCTGCTTATTTTTTGGATTATTTGATTTATATAAAACAGGATTTGTGTTTCCGTCCAGTTCAATTGGGAATCCTTCAACTTTTTGAGTCTGACTTGATTCGCAGGAAATTGCACTTAAAGTTATGGTGATTACGGAATCCTTTGTGGCTAAATCAACTTTTCCAATATTGTAGAGTTGTAAAATTTTATTAAAAAGCCCCTTTCCTTTTACAAAGAATGGAACGCTTCTTTCAAGGTTATAATACAAACTTACAGAAGCTGGTATTAATTTATTGTCAGAAACCTTTTTCCAAATATCATCTTTATCAAGCTTTGCACCATTTTTTAATGCGGCATTTATAGAAACAAGGTTTTCTGGTGATTGAGAAAAATAGATAAAACCATCTTTGACCATGTAATAAGGTTTTGGAAGATTAATATTAAAGGCCTTTAAAAGGTTTCTCATAAATTCTGGAAATTCAATTCTAGGTAGACGAACTCCATCCAAAAGAAGGCTGTTATCTGTTTGTAATATAATAGAAGAAATTAACGATTCAAACACCACCTGGCGTCTTTCTTCATCAGAAACTTTCAAAACAATTACAGGATCAGGTTTGCTTTCCAAGCCAATAACGGCATATTCATCGGAAGTCCAGGAAAAAAGGATATTGTCCAGAGAGTCTTTGAATAAAACTTTTGATATAGAATTTGCTTCGTCCCAAAGTTTTTTAACGTTCTTTTGGCCTTCGTCCATAATGGTAAAGGCAGCATCTTTTAATTCAGACAGGTTACCAAAATTAATAATTGTAAAATATTGTACAGATGAAGGAAGTTTTGGAAGTAAATCTGGAACTTCAGAATTCTTTTGAATAAGAGCAATAAGGCCGTTTGCCTCATTTGATTCAACCTTGTCAAAAGGAATTCTAAACTGTAAGTTGATGTTTTCGTCTGAAATACCAAATTCAATTTTACTTAAATCTTCTTCCGAAAGTGAATTTGCAATAAATTTAATATATGGATTTTCTGCTCCAAGAAGCGAAAGAAGTTTTTTTCCATTTGCAACAATTCTAAATGGCTGGGTAAGTTTTTCCTTAAAAAGCTGTAAATCTTCTTTTGAGTAGGAAAGAGAATTATCATATAAAACGGCACTGTCGAAGAGATTTTTATTACCAGAAATAATTACCAGGTTTTTTCTGATTTTTATATAAAGGGTCATTTCTTCACTTGCAGCATACTCAAAATATGAACCTGTATCGGATTTTACATAAGTAAGATTTTTTACATTTATAAAGTCCTGCAAAAGTGGGAGAAGCCTTGTAATTCCTGAGAGAAAGCCCATATCAATAATTGCAACATAATTATTTTGATCGTACAAAGCGGCATCAACTTTTCTGGAAAGTACAAAGGCAAGCAACTTATTTTTTCTAAGATTGGATTCACGAATTGTATAAAAAACTTTTCTAAAAGAACTAAGATTCTGTTCCGCAAGCACAACGTCCATTGCTTTTAAATCGATAAGAGGTTCGGCTGCGTGGTAGATGGAGTCTGTTCGAATATAAACGGAATAATCGGCAGGAAGAGCTTTTACATTGGAATCTTTTTGGAATGAACAAAAGGCCATCCAGCCTATGAACAAAATTATGAGTGCAAGTATTATATATAAAATACTAAGTAGAATTTTTACAAATAGCGGTTTCTTTTTTTTATCTAATTTTTTTTCCATAACAAGATTTTAAATAAATTAATTTATATAATACGTCGAGTCAAGGCACGCTCACGCTTAAAGCCTTGACTTCGCCGTTTTGAAGGTTTTGTAATAAACCCTCAATCAATCCTAAACAAAAAAGCAGTCACATTAAATGTGACTGCCCTCCTCCTAATTATATGTATTTATCTAAATACATTCTAAATCTTCTTCAAGGCCTAAATTAATTGATGGTGGAACAATTTCTTCTATAGGAATAATTATTTTTGCAATTGTTTCTGCATCGTTGCTTTCTACCTTAAGACATTCTTTTTTAATGCCAAGTTGTTTCAACATCAAAAGAATAATTATAAGACCTAATCCAGAACCTTCTGTCCTATCAATATCAGTCAGTGCATCTTCCATACTGTTGTACTTTCTTGCACATTCCATTTTGCCTTGAATTCTAACCTTTTCAGCTTCTGTCAAAACAGATTTATTGATAACTTCAAGAGTAATTACCTTATTCTTCATAGACAAAATATACTTGATGTATAAATCTTTATCCTTTTGAAGCTTCTGGTAATGTTCTTTGTTTACAGTCGTTTCTGCTGAAAATGTTACCATTCCGTGCTTATAATCTTCTTGATTATTGATATCCAAACCTTTTTCCTGAAAGAAAATTCGTTTAGCATTTGCTTTATTAGCATTAGCCAAAAGTTCTCCAGAACTGTAAGACATAGAACTTAATAAATCTTCCTGATTACAAGCACTCAAGAAAACTGTTAGAAGATCGTTCACATATTCTTCAATTTCACGAGTAAGCGAGTAACTGATAATTTCGATAGGTTCTTCATTTTGAACAGCGGATTCAATTTTCTTAGAATCTAATGGAACTTTTATATCTTCTATTTTCATTGTAACAATAATTATATCAAAACAATTCAGATATAACAAAAAAAATTTTGAAATTTTTAGTATTTTTTTATCCAAATACCCCAAATGAGGTAAGAAGAAGTATAAAAAGCAATGCCGGAGCAATCACTTTTACCATAATAACATATAAACCACGGCGTCTGAACTTTTCTCCATTTAGAGTAATTTCTTCGGTCATAGTCTTTGGTTTACAAATCCAGCCAACTAAAATACAGGTAAGAAGGCTTGTAACAGGCATAAGGATGTTGTTACTTGTATAATCAAGAAGATCCAGCAACTGCCCCTTAGAGCCATTTGGAAGTTTAATATCAAAAAAGAATAAATTATAACCAAGACAAACGATTATAGAAACAATAAAAGTAAGTCCTGCCATAATTACAGCTGACTTTTTTCTACTCCACTTATTGCGGTCCATCATACTAGAAACTATTGCTTCCAAAATTGAAACAGAACTTGTAAGTGCCGCAAATAAAACCATGATGAAGAAAATTGCACCCAAAACATTTCCAAATATTCCAAGGGAATTAAAAATTTCTGGAAGAGAAACGAACATAAGACTTGAACCTGCCGACATTCCATCTACGCCCTTAAAAACATAAACAGAAGGAATAATCATAAGTCCTGCAAGAAAGGCAATGAGTGTATCAAAAAGAACAATCTGATTTACAGATTTTCCAAGATTTACATCCTTTTTCATATACGAACCAAAGGCAATCATAATTCCCATTGCTATACTAAGAGAATAAAAAAGCTGTCCCATGGCATCCAGACAAATCAAGAGGAACTTTCTGAAAGTAAGACCTTCAAAGTTTGGAATAAGATAATATGCAAGCCCCTGGAAACCTGTTCTAGTTACACCATTGGAATCGGTATTCTTAATAAACATGGTATATATAGATATAAAAAGAATGATTACGACCAGGATAGGCATAAGAATTTTTGAAAATTTTTCAATTCCATTTTCTACACCACGATATACTATATAGAAGGAAAGTATTGAAAAAATTGCCATAAACAAGAGTGGCTGCCAGTAACCAGAAATAAAAGAATTAAAATAGCCATTCTGAACTGCGTGACTGCCCATGCCTGAAACGTAAGTAACTACATACTTTAAAACCCATCCACCAATTACACAATAATATGGGTAAATGATAAAAGGGATTATAAATGAAAAAAAGCCTAAGAAGGCCCAGTTTTTATTTAACTTTTTGTAAGCAGTTAAAGGGCTTTCTCGTGTTTTTCGACCAATAGCAATTTCTGTTGCTAAAAGTGTAAAACCAAATGTTAAAGCAAAAATAAGGTAGATAAAGAGGAAAAGGCCTCCTCCATCTTTTGCAGCAAAATAAGGGAAACGCCAAATGTTTCCCAAACCAACTGCACTGCCTGCTGCCGCAAGTACAAAACCAATTGAACCTGTGAAAGAATTCCTTTCACTTTTTGTGTTTTCCATAATATGTATCTCTTATAAATTAATTTTTCCAAAAAAGTATATCACATTGAAGAATATTAATCATAAGTATCATAAATATTTAGAACTTTCCTTTTGTAACGGCATTTTTTGCTCTTCGTTTTTATGACTTATCATGCAAAACAAACATTTTTATTCCTTCCGTTGGAAACTTAAGTTTTACATAGCGGACCACCTGGGAAACCTTTTGTTCCATATCATCCTGGGCATAGGCTATGACCATTACATTTGTTTCTGGCCAGGTAGAATCGCCAAGTTTATATGATTCGCCGCCTCTACCATAAGCCAAAGGAATTACTGTATAAAGAAAGTCAGGAATACAGGCTTCCAGATTTTCTATTAATTCTGAATAAACAGACTGATTTGTTATTATTTCAATTCTAATCATTTTAATCACCTTCATCCTATTCTTGAATAACTTTTCCATCCCTAATTGCTATAAGCTCAGGAGGAAGATTTGTCTTTTCTTTATCATCTGCCTTTCTATTAATCAATGAATAAATAACAGGGATAATGAACATAGTTACAATTGTACTTGAAAGTAAACCACCAACTACACAAAGGCCAATTGGTTGAGTCATACTTGAACTTCCATCTCCAAAAAAGGCCATTGGAATCATGGCAAGAATTGTTGTAAGAGTTGTCATCAAAACTGGACGTAAACGACTGGCAGCTGCATCTTCGCAAGCCTGTAAAAGTGGAACTCCCCGTCTTACAAGCAGGTTTGTCTGGTCAACCAGCAAAATACCGTTGTTTACAACAATACCAATGAGCATTACAACACCAATAAGCGAAACCATGGAGAAGGATTGTCCCGTAATCAGATGGATAAAGACAACTCCTACAATTAAAAATGGCATTGTAAAAAGGTTGATAAATGGATCCTTAAAACTTTCGTAAGTTCCGGCCATTACTCCAAATACCAGAACAATAGCAAGGCCAATTACAATAGCAAAGATTTTTGCAGTGTTTGTAGTATTTTGCCATGAACCTTCGTAAGTTACGCTTACAGTTTCTGGAATAACCATATTGTCGCTAATAAGTTCTTTAATCTGATTTTCTACACTGCCGGCATTACTTCCATCACTAATACTAGCTGTAAGATGAATAATCCTAGTCTGATTTTCGCGGGCAATTGAAACTGGGCCTGTACCCCGAATTACTTCTGCAAAGTTTGCAACCGAAACAAGGCCGTTTTTACCCTGTACAAAGATTTTTTCCAGGTCAGGAATTTCTGAGCGGTCTTCATCATTTAGATAAACAACTACATCGTAAGAGTCGCCGTTTAAGTTGTAGCTGGTTGCAGTATAACCGTTTATACAATAGTTAATTTCGTTTGCAATGGACATTACAGAAATTCCAAAACTTGCGGCACGTGCACGATCAACTTTAATTTCTACCTGAGGAAGGCCGTCTTCCATATCAATTTGAGGCTCTGTAACCGAAGAAATATTGTTCTGAATAAGAGCTTTAACTTCTTTAGCAAGATTGTTTGCGGCATCAAGATCGCTGGAACGGAATACAATATCTATATCACTTCCGCCCATCTGCTGCATCATACCTTCATCAAAAGTAAAGGTAGCATTTGGATAATCATCAAAATGACTTCTAAGTTTGGCCTTAATCTGCTCGGCTGTATCAATTTGTTTAGAAGCGTCTGGCAAGTAAATTGAAATTGAACCCTTGTAAGAGGAATCTGAACTTCCTCCACGCTGACCAGTTCCAACACTAACTACAATATTTTCGTAGCCCTGAACTTCATCTTGAATATATTCAAAAAAGTCTTGAAGCACGGTTTGAGTTTCTTCCAGTTTTGTTCCCAAAGGCATTTCCAAATTTAAACCTACAGAAGTGTCGTTATAGTGGGACATAAAAGAAATACGCAGGCGTCCGGCAAGAATCAAAGACATTGCAAGAATTCCAAAGGCAATTACAACAGTAGCAAAACGGTGATGAAGAACCTTGCGAAGACCTTTTTTGTATTGAGCAGTAATCCAGTCCAAAGCCTTACCAATTGCCCTGTCGGCCTTTGCAAGAAAAGGGATTTTTATTGGGTGTTCAAGGCGATTATCTACTGGAAGGAATTTTCCGGCAAGAACAGGAACCAGGAACATAGCAACAAAAAGTGATGAAAGGATGGCAATTAAAATTACCAGCATAAGAGAACTGAACATCTGTCCCATCATTCCAAGCTGACTTTTAAAGATGAAGAAAGGAATGAATACACAAACTGTAGTAAGGTTTCCAGAGATTACAGAAGTAATAACTTCCTGAGTTCCAATTACTGCGGCTGTAAGAGCTTTTGTTCCCCTGTTTCTGTAAACATAAATATTTTCAATTACAACTACCGAAGCATCTACAACCATACCAAGGCCCAGAATTAAACCGGTCATAGTAATCATATTTAAGGTGATATTGGCAAAGGCCATAACTGTAAGAGTGATTAAGACACAGAATGGAATGGAAATTGCCATAATAAAGGTAGATTTTCCGCTTCGTAAAAAAAGCAGAAGAATTGCAACTGCCAGAATAAATCCTTCGATAATAGATTTAATCAATTGCTGCATTGTGTCACTTACAGAGCTTGAATCATCACTTAAAATTTCAATTTTTACATCGCTTGGAAGAGTTTTTTCAATATCTGCAATTTTAGCTTTTACCGCTTTTGCAACATTTACTGTATTTGCACCAGAGGATTTTTGAATTGAAACATAAACTCCAGGCTTTCCGTTAATGTAAATTAGACTAGAAACATCTGAGTAGCCCATGTAGGCAGTTCCAATATCTTCAAGTTTTACATCATAACCATTGTAAGTTCCAACTACAGTTTCATTAATTTCATCAATTGAAGCAAATTCTCCGGTAGTTCTTACCATATATTTTTTGGTACCTTCGCTTACGTTTCCGCCACCAACTTCAATATTATTTGCAGATAGAGTAGAAGCCACAGATGATAAAGTAAGCCCATATGCATCCAGACGGTTAAGATCCAGTTCTACGCGAACAATTCCATCTCGACCACCGCGGACATTGGCCTGGGCAACTCCATCTGCCTGTTCAAGACGGTCTGCAATCTGCTCATCGGCAATTTTTTTGAGTTCTTCTTCGGTTCTGTTTCCATTAACTGCAAGAGTCATAATAGGCATAGATGATGAAGAAAACTGAAAAATTGATGGAGTTGAAGCGGCATCTGGGAGCTGGCCTTTTACCATATCAAGTTTATCGCGAATATCATTTACAGCTACATCCATGTCGGTTCCATAATTAAATTCCAATTCAATTGTAGAAGAACCTTCAGATGAAGTTGATGTCATTGATTTAAGATTATTTACACTTACAAGTCCACTTTCCAAAATCTGGGTAACCGATTTTTCTACAGTTTCTGGACCTGCATTTGTATAAGTTGTCATTACCATTGCAACCGGATTATCCATATCTGGCATCATGGCTACGTTTATATTTCCCAGTGTAAAAGCAGCAACAATAGCAATTAAAACAAAAGTACAAAGGATTAAAACTGGATGTTCAAGGATTTTTTTAGATACACTCATACTAACCTCCTTTTACTGAACTTCTTTTATTTTTGCACCCTCAGAAAGACTCTGAGTTCCACTTACGACTACTTTTTCGCCCAAAGAAAGTCCACTCAAAATTTCAACATTTCCATCTACATTTACGCCAAGTTCAACATTTCTTACACTTACAGTTGAATCATCTTTTACAACATAAACGTAAGACTGGCCATTCTGAGTAAGTACTGCATCATAAGGAATGACAATGGCATTTTCGTGGGCTTTTGTATAAAGTTTGATTTTGGAATACATTCCTGCATTAATGCGTGAATCGTCTGAATCAAAGGCAAGGTAGATTTCTTTTGTTCTGGAAACTTCATCTACAATTGGAGAAACCCGAATTACGTGTGCCGAAAAAGTTTCGTTTTTGTAGGCTACAAGACTAACATCAGCCTTTAATCCATTTTCAAGAACAGAAATATCACGTTCTGGAACGTTTGCCTTAATCTGTAACTGACTGATGTTTCCAATTTGAGCAAGAGCTGTAGATGTATTTACCGAAGTTCCTACTGTAAGTGGCAGGGCTGTGATTGTACCGGAAATTGGAGCATAAACAGGGCTTATTTCATAGTAAGTTCCAGGTGTAGAAGGATCAATTTCTGCAATCAGGTCGCCACGTTTTACATTTGAACCAAGAGTTACATAAACCTTTACAATTTTTCCACCTATTTCTGGATAAACTGAAATTGTATTGTTAGATTGAACGTTTCCATTCATTGTCAAATACTCCTGCAAAACTTCTGCTTCAAGAGTTTTAGTTTTTACTGAATGAATTGTTTCCTCATTAGCACTTTCCATTCCAGGCATGCCAGGTCCTCCTGCGCCACCGCCAGAAGGCATTCCACCTTTAGAGGTTCCCTTTGAAATAAGAGCAACAATTGCAAGGAGCAATAAAACTACTCCAACTAAGATTGAACGTGTAACTAATTTCTTTGACTTCATAATTTTCTCCTATAAAAAGTCAATGAGGAAATTTCAATTTCCGATTTGACTTTTTATGTAGCTCCGCAATGAAATGAGGAGCTACGATTGATATGCAAGTTTCCAACGGAAACTTGTCAGGGTAAAAAGCAGACATTATTTCAGGCTGCTTTTTATCCTAACTCCTTAGATTTATTCACCAATTGTATTTTTAAGTTCAAGAATATTATTGATTAAGGTAAGCTGCTGATTTCGCAATTGAAGAAGAGCTGTTGTATAGGAATTCTGTATTGTCTGCAAAGCTGAAAGGTCTTTTGTACCATTTTTAAAAGCAACAAGACCAAGCTCGTAAGTTTTTTTGGCAAGTTCTACATTCAACTTGCAGTTTTCTAGACTTTCTTTTGCAATATCAATTTCGTTTAACATTTCAAGAATGCTAGTTTTAACTTCCTGTTTCTTGTCCTGCAGTTGCAATTCCAAAGTTGTAATGGAGTCTTCCAAAGTTTTAATTGAATCGCTGGCCGAAGAACCTGGTAAAAGATTATCAAGTGATAAAGAAAGGCCAAGCGACGCTGTCCAGGAATTGGAGCTTGTAGAAGTATTTGTTGACCAGGCATAATTGTAGCTATATGGATTAACTCCTGCAGATAAAGAAAGGGATGGGAGGTAGGTTGAAGAAATTGTCTGCCTCTTAGTCAATTTTGTCTGTTCTAAAGAATCCTTGATTGCTCGTACAGAGGAATTGTTTTCTAAGATGGAATCAATCTGACTGGCATCAAAATCGAAATCTAAGAGAGATTCGTAATCGTCCAGACTGCCCTGTAAAACAACACTTTGTCCATTACTTGGTTTAATTCCTGTTTGATCCAAAAACTCAATCAAAGCATTGCTGAAAGATTTTTCGGTATTTTTCAAATCTATCTTGGCATTTTCGTAATTAACCTGACTTGAAAGTAAGTCAATTTCTGGAACAAGGCCTCTTTCTTTTTTTGCCTTAGTCTGTTCATACTGTGTTTTGTAAGATTCCAGATTTTCTTTGCTCGATTCAACCTGGCTTTGAACATATAAGAGAGAATAAAAAGCTTTTCGAACCTCATATTCAACCTGTCGTAAGGTATCGGTATAATCCTGCTTTCCACTTTCATAAGAAGCCTTAAGAGCCTTTATTTTGCTTGCAAGACCAAGGTTCAAATTTAAGCTGGCACTAATATTTGCAGAAACTGTACTTGTGCTTGAACTAATATCTTTTAAGCTTGAATTCTGAGTTCCAGTTACACCTGCTGTTATAGAAGGTAAAAGCTGATTCCATGAATGCTTATAATTTCTTTCGCTCTGTTCCAGTTCAATCTGACCAGTTTTTACAGATAATTGTGTTTCTAAAGCAGACTGAACAGCAGTTTCTATATCAAGCAGCATAGACTCTTGTTCTATTTCAATATTCTCTTGGGCATACAAGCCTGAAACCATAAAAATAATCAAAATAAAAATGCTGATTCTGAACTTCATTTTTTCTCCTTATAAACACCACGTTAGTGGTGCTGCATGGAAGCAGCGAATCGCAGTTTTGCTGAAAGCAAAATCTGCTATGATAAAAATTACATGGATGTAATTTTTATCATGCCTCCTT
>OCTW011613249.1_pt1 | contig 44223 bp, 25 predicted proteins | sample 1539671 | NCBI WGS metagenome assembly OCTW01 (sample SAMN02144230, study PRJEB22623) | gut metagenome | biome: sheep rumen | host: Ovis aries | place: New Zealand
TAACGCGCAGGGCATCATGCTCTCTGTGCAAGGTCAAGACTATTTCTTGTCATATAATCGTATCCCTTGGATGCAGGACGCCCCCATTCGAAGCGTGCTAAATGTGCAGATGAGCGGCCCCGAAGCCATCGAGTGGCCTGACCTCGATGTCGATCTCGAAATTGACAGTCTCCGTCACCCCGAGCGTTATCCACTTGTTATCAAGCGGAATGAATTGGATTTCGTAGGTATGTAATTTTCCCTTGGAATTCTCATCACAAAATCGTAACTTTGCAGCAGAATCCTAAAACCCGAAAGTTATGAACTGGTTCGCACTGTTTCTTTCGATTGCCATCGTTGTCGCCGTCGCCCTCATCTTCGGCCGGGGAGAATACGATCCCGAGGTTGGTACACCCAAAAGAAAGTGCAAGAAGAGAATTCACAAGCACTACGAGGGGTGTTCTTTCTGACGAGAATCAGGGGGGGCGGCTCTTTGCCGAAGCGGATCAAAAGAACCGTCCCCCCTGATCATTTACATAAAATGGGTTTAAGTGGAATATACTTTGGAAAGGATACTGTATCATGAAATTCGAAGATTGACGGATAAGTATCATGAATGGGAGACCATTCCTTATCACTATATATTAGGCCGAAAAAGAGTGAATTAGAAATTCCTTTTAGGGTTGTTACTTTATGTGAAGAAAATAATCCACTATTTAAATAGTCTTCGACAGTTCTTTCATATTGACTATCTTCTGAAATAGAAACACCAAATCTAAACCCCTCTGAATCTTGAGGATGATAGGTAACAGATAAGACAATTCGTTTTATTCCTCTTTTAGTAATCAATTCGCTATTAAATACAGAATCCAGAATACAGATAATACTTGGTTCTATTAAGTAAACAGAACTAACCGCCCTCTGACATTCTCTCTCAACTAAGACATCACAGTCCTTACCAAAAGGTTGTATGAGTTCAGAGCAAAGAGAGACCAACTGACCTTTTGTTGACTGGCATAGTACAAATAGCCATAGAACAATCAATAATGCTAATATCTTTTTCATCTTACTCTTCTAATAATATTGTTATATGCTCCTGGGTAAAGCATTCTTTGCGCACCATTATAGACATCGCCAGAGACTTTATGACGTGAGGAGATCGGGGGGGACGGCGCTTTGCCGAAGTGGATCAAGAGAACCGTCCCCCCTGATCCTAGACGGTCTTCCCGCTGTGGATGTAGCATCCCTTAAATGTTGTCGTAAACATAAACATACTTATCAGATAATTTTTCACCATCCTGATAATCAACCACAACTTGTACTCCTTTTAAGCACTTCTTCTTCCGTTCAAAAATGCACCGGAGAACACCTGTCTTAAAGGAGATAGTGAAATCTTGTAAGAATCCACTTGAAAAAACGACGGTCATACACAAAATTGGTTGATTATAAAAATACCCTTCTATGAATAACGGAAGATGTCTATACGTTAAGTTTATATCCGTGAGCGAGCATACAGTCTTATGATGTCCGTTATTCTTTATTATAGTAGAATAACTGTCTGTCGACATTAGAATCGTCTCAACTATATTCAAGTAAAAAGTGCTTAACACATCCTGCTTAAGATCTACCCCAAAATGTTTTATCCGACAAAACGGATTTGGGAGGTAATATCTTATCCAAGGATATGACTGAAGCGACAATAGTGTGTTAATCCTTGGACGACCATATTCGTCTAAAGTGTATATGGTATATTTGTCAGGACCGTCAATGACGACAGAATCACGCATAATTGCCCCCTCGTCATAACTCACGACAGATTTTATAATTCCTTTCCTCACAATATATTTTTCTATAGTGATGCCATTCTTCTTCAAGTAGGAACAATATTCATCCTGACGACTTTTATTACCTGCCATAAGATTAGCATAAACGATAAAAATAGCAAAAAGTGCACAATATCTATTCATTTCGTAGTCCTCCAAAACATTGTCAGCCCAAGGATCGGGGGGACGGTTCTTTGCTGAATCAAAGCGAGCAAAGCTCGAGCGCTCCTGATCCGTTTTTTGATGATAGTTATAGTTTCCATATTCAATTATTTTTTCTGTTTATTCGGAGATCGGGGGGGACGGTTCTTTGCCGAAGCGGATCAATAGAACCGTCCCCCCGATCCAGAAGAGTCCAAATCCTCGGGTTTCTTCCAACGGATCGGCAACCACAGCCATTGATCATCATTGTATTTCCAGCAGAATTTTTTAGACTCAGCATCTAAGAACTTTAACAAAGATTCAGGCAGAATATCACTACCATACATATTGCGGCCCACAATAATACTGTCAGCCATACACTCCTGACCAATTCTTACACGTAACATAAACAATAAACTATCATCACAGACATCATATCTATTGATAGCTTCTTGTATCATATTCACAAAGTCTTTTCTTTCCGCATCGCTATTTTTTACATATAATTCGTTAAACAATGATTTTTGTTGAACACCATGGTGTCCGATCGAGTCTAGCAATGACTTAAAAGGCATATCAAGAAAGAAACACCGATGCTTGTAATATGCACAACTTTTTGTTATGTTTATGATTTCGGGAATTGAATCAGATTCAGAAGCAAAAAGATAAAGTTTTGCCTGTATATCTGTAACAGGACAAACTGTATCTATTGGATGCATTCTTTGTATGAAACTGCTTATTATGTCAATATCCGCGCTATCTTTATATTTCTTTGAGAATATTTCTGCATGCTCAAAATCAATACTCGTCAAGGGTGGACAATACAGTTTCCCATCTGGTATACGAGATATGATGACATAGCCATCCCCCAAAGGAGACACATTACACCCGTAAACATAACCTGCATATAGCAGTAACAGTAGGATCGGGGGGACGGTTCTTTGCCGAAGCAAAGCGAGCGGAGCCCGAGCGCTCCTGATCCGTTTTTTGATGATGGTAATAGTTTCCATATTCATTTCTTTTTTCTGTTTATTCGGAGATCGGGGGGGGCGGCTCTTTGCCGAAGCGGATCAAAAGAACCGTCCCCTCAGATCCTCGATCCATAATACTGACCACACAGGCAGATGTTGCCAAATCCGTCTAAGAGAAAATACACGAAAGGGTGATTTGCAATAAATTCAACTATAGTTGAGTCCTCATCTACAGCCCCCAGCAAGACACACGTCTCTGTCGACAGGGAATGGAAATGCATACCGTCTTCATCGACCATTATGTCAGCTTTTTGGGTAATTTGCTTCACATGAGACACATCACCCCCAATACCAGACAAATCTGCTTCCCGACTGAACAGCGTCAGCATACCCATTTTTTTTAAATAATTATCAAAACTAAACTCATTTCTTATCAGGAATTTGGGAATCCTCACATGCAAATTTTCATATGGTTGCTTCCTTGCGGTTCGCTTTGCAAAATCTTTTGCACTTAATCCATCAAGCATTTTGCCAACGGAAAGCCCTTCCTTAGGCAACATCAATAACACATGGAAGAATGGATCTATCAGAGGTATATCAATAGCCGTATATTCGGGGTTACTTATGTAATCACAAGGCCCATCATCAAAATCAACACCCATCATAGGCAAAAGCAAGCAGCTATCAGCCGACACGAAAAAGGAATCAACCCCACAATCATAAAAAGGATACATCCAGGGCATGTCAAGATGGATGACATCATAAAAATGAATCTCATTTTTTTGGAGGGGGATGCTCTTGTTATCTTTTGTAAACGTAATGAAGTAATTCTCTCTGGCTTCATCCAGGAACTTATCGTTCAGCCATAGTGAACCAGCCATAGATATGTCATGACCAAAGCGGGGGTCACCTCCTTCACCACCAACAGACTGCTGATAATGTGCAATCATTGTCTTACGGAAAAACCGATTAATAATCGGCAACCGGTCTGTTTGATAGCCCAAGGCTTCACTTATCTCCCCTGAGCATTTACCTATGGCACCATTGTTAGTCAAGTTCAGCAAACAGGCAATTGACAGAGGGGCGAAAGCAAAAGAAGAATCGTCCGATGCTATCCTCAACTGACGAAATAATTTCAACGAAAAATCATTCGTGTGCCATACTATGACCTTTTCTGAATCTGTCAAATTATAGTCAATTATTTCAGTCCGTGCCACTGTATCTATAGTTTGGTACTCTTGTTTGCAGGAAATGAATGCTAAACACAAGAGAAACAAATTAAATAATTTATTTACCATACTCTAGTCCTTTCTCAATATTATTGAATATAATCAGATGAGTCTACTTTGGCATCCCCTGGGAAGACCTTTAGGATTGGGGAGACGGTTCTTTGTCGAAAACAATCAATAGCGCTCGAGCTTTGCTCGCTTTGCTTCAGCAAAGAACCGTCCCCCCCCTGATCTACAGGAAGGTGAAGGTGATGCCGATGGCAAAGCCGAACTTCTTGTAGTATGGTGAGTGTTTGCCATTGTCCTGGTTGTCGAATACGGGCACCAGGTTTTTCTGAGCATAGCCGTAGAAGCCCCATTCCTCACTGAAGTTGATGCGCAGACCGGCACCCAGACCGGCACTGGCGAACGACACTTTCGGTCCGGCATAGATGTCGAGCCACGACGGCAGGTTCAGCAAGTAAACCCCGTGGACATCAAACTGGGCACCGAGATCGTAGCCCCGTAGCGCCCCGAAGTCACTCTCCCACTTGTCCGTCTTGGGCAGCATTGACACGTAGGTCGAGATTGAGAACTGGTCACTCAAGCCCCTCATACATCCAATCTCGAAGCCCTGTATGCCTTCGAAGTTGACGTAGCCACCATAGATTTTCCTGTCACCATCGCCGTCATAGGCTTGCGCTGCAGCCGTTAGGGGAAATAGCAGTGCCGTGGCATAAACCAGCGCTGCTCTCTGCCAGAATTTTCTGATTTTGTCTTTCATCATTCCATTGTGTATTTGTTGATATAGATAACCCGCCGGCGCTCGCCCGTGGCGTGGTTTTTCACTACTTGGTTGCCGAACACCATGAAGTTATTGTCATACCAGTGGAGGGTGTTGGTCAGCCCGGCTTTCTTCACGTCTTCACGGTCGTCGTCGGTCTCCAGAAGCTCCTTCTGGCGATCTTTAACCATGGAACCGTCGCTGTCGCTGAAGATTTTCGACACCAGCTGCTTACCGTCGCCATAGAGACACAAGATTTGTCCCGAGGGCGAGAGGCTCATCGTGACGAAGTGCTTGACGTAGTACGGCTTTTCAGAGGGTTTCATGGGGAAACAACAGTCCCACAGCCGGTTGCCCTGGCGGTCGAACTTCACGATTACGGCATGTGTATAGGCATATCCGCTGAATACGGTGTAGGCCGAACGGCCGTTGTACATCGTGCTGTAAGTGGGATAGTAGGCTTCGCCCAGATAGTAGTAGCAGTCGCCCTGCTCGATGATGTCGTGGCTGGTCAGCAGATAGTCGAGAAACATCTCCTTGTCGTTCTTCTCCGCCTTGGCTTTGCGACGCTCCACCTTCGCCTTCTTCCGGTCGCTCATGTAGCCAGTGAAGTTCGTCAGGTCGAGGAAGTTGTAAAATCTGATGAAGTCGAAGTGCTCCCTGCCCAGTCTGGCAAAGAAGATGCCGTTAGCCGCCCCGCGCCGTTCGCGCTTGGCATAGGTGCCAGTGACAAAGAGGGCGCTGCCGGCCTTTGATACCGAAGCCGTGAGGATATGTTCGTCCAGGTTCTCCGTCAGGCAGAGCCGCTCCAGCTCACGGCCATCCATGTCGAGCCGCACCAGATAGATGTCTTCCTTGGCTTTCACCATCACCTGAATCTTGCCGTCGATGATGGTGCTCTCCAGCAGTTCTACGTCGTGGGGGCGCAACCCCTTGAAGCGGATGTCCACCATGCGGCCCTCACCTGTCAGCAGGTTGATGATGCCCACGTGGTCCTTGCCGCGTCCGCGCTTGCCTTCAGTGGAACAGAACACCAGCCGGTCCTCGTCTACCTTGGGGTATTCCAGCGACCAGTTCTTCACCTTGAACTGTCCGCTCACCATGCGCGACTGGCGGCTTCGCGTGTCGAACGCCACCACGCCGTAAGCCCCCCGCTTGCTGGTGAGCAGCGAGTAGTTCACGCCGTCCTTCAGCACATTGTCATAATAGTCCAGCTGCCGGTCTACGGCCAACGAGTCGGTTTTCAGCAGTTTCAGGTCAGTGCTGTAGAAGTCCTCCATGAAGATGTTTTTACCGCCTTTGGAGTGCTTACTGAAAGCCACGGACATGGCCCCGATGTCGTCCAGCGGTATCATGCACCGTCCGGTGTAGTCACCGTCGTAGGGATATTCCACACGGGCAGTCACCTGCGCCCCCGCCTTGCTCCATGCCAGCGACAAAATGAGGCTGACAGCTACAATAACATAACCAAAGTTTCTTTTCATTATCATTCATTTTTAGATTAATATAGTATTGTCCTTCTCATCAGGGTATGGGTCAAAAGCCCAGGAGATCGGGGGGACGGTTCTTTTTCAGCTGCAAAGATATACAGATTTTTTAAAAGAACAAAGAAAAACCGTTGACAAATATTGACAATTGCAATGGTCAACGTCTGCCAACGGGTAATGACGGATGCGATGGAATGGGCGTTTTTCTCAGAATGAACGTATAAAATCGTCCATTTCATCGGCAGAGCCGTTCCTGCCGGAAATTTTCTTCCACATGCGGCCCCGGGCATGCGAGATGGCACTGACGGTCTTGTTGAGCAAGAGGGCGATATCCCTGACAGGAATGTTCAGCTTCATCAGGTAGCAGATGCGGAGCTCGTCGGCCGAAAGCCTGGACAGCGAGAGCAGTCGGCTGGTGAAGTGGGGACAGATGTCGTCAATGCTTTGGGCCAGCTCGTCCCAGTCGCCGGCGCTGAGCTTGTAGGGGGAATCGGGCAAGCGGCGGGTCAGCAGATTGTAGATGCGGGTGGTGCGGAACTGCTCGAACTTCTGCGATTCCTGCTGATGGAGCATCTCTAACTCTTGCTGGCTGAGACGCAGTTTTTTCTCCATCTCTTGACGCAGGATCCGTTCGTGGATGATTTCCTGGTCCTTGCGCTGGCGGTAGCTGCGATGAAAGAACATGAGAAGCGGGATGGCAGCTGTGAGAATGACGGCAAGAAGGATTGAGAGAGCCATGGCGCGCCGCTGGCTTCTTGCAAGAGTATCGCGTTCCTTTTTAATTGAATTGACATTGAACTGCGCATTGACTCGCCTGGTTTCCTCGGTCTGAGATTCATAATTGCATGAATCCATAGCCTGAACAAGCTGCTCATAATATTTATTGGACTGCAGCAGATTTCCTTTCGACGCCTCTATCTTGGAAAGGATCCTGAGATATTCGGTCTTGGCGCTGACAGAGGCATAGGAAAGACCTCTCTCAAAATAGGACATTGCAGAGTCTGCGTGATTCTGCCCTAAATGCCAATAAGCCCAATTGATGCAATTCATTGAGTCACGTGGCATGATGCGTGCTGCCTCATCGAACTCCTCGATTTGAATATAGATGTCGCAGAGACATGCTTTTGAGTATGGCAATATATTATCTTTCTGAACGAGATGCTCAGCTAGCGCGATGGCTTGCTGATAATAGAAGATTGTGCTGTCAATTTTGTTCTCAATCGTTGAAACGTAAGCCATGCGGTGAGAGGCATAGGCCATACGGAGCGTGTCGTGACGCTGTTCTGCAATCGAAAAAAAGTTTCGATAGTAGGACTTGCACTCATCAAGCATGTACTGGTTGAAATAGATGTCGCCAAGGCACTGGTTGGCCCAGCAGACAAGGAGCAGGTCGCCGGTCTGGTTGGCTTTGTCGAGGGCTTCCTTGAAGCAGTGCAGTGCGCTGGGATTGTCGCCGCTGCTCTTATAGATGTCGCCCATGCAGAGCTGACTGAGGACGTAGTGACGGGTGGCGGCGGCATGGCCTTCGTAGTAGCGGCTGAGGCTGTCGGCCATGGAGAAGTCGGCGTCGGTGAGGGCATCGTCGACGTAGCGTCGGGTGAGGGCGAGCAGCTGGCGGCGCATGGCGACGGGACGGTCGGGGGCGGCGGCCTCTGCCTCGGCGTCGAAGCGGGCGAGGAGCGAGTCGGCGGCCCGGTAGTCGGCGGCGACGATGGCGCTGTCGGCGGCGACGAGCAGGGGGTGGTCGCCCTCACGGCTGGTGCAGGCGCAGAGGAGGGTCAGCAGGAGGCCGACGGCGATGGTTAACAGAATTGTTGAGTGTCTCATTATGCCTGCAAAGATATGCATTTTCTGCGAAGCGGCCAAAGAATGAAGGCGGAAAAGAGGGGTCGTGAGTGGTTCTCGCCCAAAGTCTCGCCTGTCGAGGCTTGAAATGGGCGGAAAAATGTCGTACCTTTGCCGACGCAAAAAAAAGTGAAAAGTGAAAAATCTCTTTAATGCCTGATGCGGAAGGTATAGGGGAAGAGCTCGGGGTCGTCCGACGGGCCGGGCTGATGCTCGGTGGGCATGCGGAGCTGGCGGTGGCGGGTGGGGGCGCCCATGACGACGAGGAAGAGCCGGGAGAGGGGCTCCTTCGACTGGAGGCGCGCATCCTGCGGCTGGCCGTAGACGGAGCGGCCGTCGGGGGTGATGCCGACGAGGGCCCAGCGGAGGTTCGGGCCCTTCACCTGGACGCTCAGGCGGCGGTCGGCGGGCAGGGGGATGATGTTGAAGCCGTAGGCCTCGGGGACGTTCTGCGGGCGGAGCCATCCGCCGCGGAGGGTGTCGAGGGGCGTCTGCCAGGTGCAGGCGTAGGGTCGTGTCTCTTTTTGGGCGTGATGGAAATCGAGGTTGACGAGGTGCTGATAGCCCCGCAGCATCTCGTCGCAGAACTGGCTCTGCGTGAGGCCGTGCATGCGCTGGTAGGTCATGACGGGGTCCTCACCGCGGCGTCCCTGACGGAAGAGCTCGGCGATGACGCCACGGCCGTGGAGGTCGGCCCACCACTGGAGGACGTAGGGCGAGTGGTAGATATTCTCAAGATGGAGGAAGGCCTTGTGGGTGAGCTTGCGGAAGGCCTCGAAGTGATAGTTCTCGTCGCGCAGCCACCAGGGGTTGACCTGCCAGAGCATCCACTGCGAGGCCATCTCGAAGAAGCCGGTGCCACCCCATGCCTCGCCTGCCCCGTCGGCGACGATCTGCGACTGGAACGAGTGGCCCAGCTCGTGGGCCATGCAGTTCATCGTGTGGTCCTGGATGCGGTTGGGTGCCACCCAGAGGGCGCCGATGGTGTCGTCGTAGGTGCCGCCGTAGGCTGTGCCGTCGAGGGAGTACATCACCATGACCATCATCTTGTAGCGGTCGGAGAGGCTGTTAAATGAAGAGTGAAGAGTGAAGAGTGAAGAATTTGCTGCCGCCGTAGTATCTGAGGAAGTAAATTCTTCACTCTTCACTCTTAACTCTTCACTTTTTACGAACTCGAGGGAGTCGCGGAAGAAGTCGTAGAAGCGCTGCACGCGGTCGGTGAGCACAGAGAGGTTGAAGGCCATGGGGTGGCCATCGAGCTGTGGCGGGCTCTGCAGGTCGTTGCCGAATCCGCGCTCCCACATGAAGATGAGGTCGCGGGTCTCGACGCTGCGACGGAAGGACCACTGCGAGGTGTCACTCTCGAGGTTCATGCCCCGCAGGTCCTCGGGGATGTATATCTGCTTCTGCGCTGCCGCCTGGAAGCTATAGCCGATGGTCAGTGCCAGTAAAAAGAATAGTCGTTTCATCAATTTGTCAATTAGGAAGAGTAATTTGCTGTACGTTTATTTAAAGATAGAGACCCCTTCCCTTCTTGCGTCCCTTCGATAGCATGCGTCCTTCGGCCGAGCGGAAGGGAGGGATGTTGTACGTTTATTTGAAGTTAGAGACCCCACCCCAACCCCTCCCCTTGAAGGGAGGGGAGAAAGCCTCCCCCAGCCCCTCCCAAGGAGGGGAGAAAGCCTCCCCCGACCCCTCCCAAGGAGGGGAGAGGCTGGCGCACTGCCCGACGGGGATGACGGCGCAGCTACTCCGCTCCCTTCAAGGGGAGGGGTTGGGGGTGGGGTCTGTAACTTCATTACGCATAACATAACCAGACTCTCAACTCTCAGTTCTCAACTCTCAGTTCTCAATTCCTAAGTACCAGTTCTTCGTATCGCTGAGCTTCTGGAGTAGCGCAGCGTCGACGGAGCCCTTGCGGCTGGCCACACGGCGGGCCAGATAGGAGGGGTCGGCCCGGTGCAGGGCCACACGCATGAGGTCGTAGAAGCGATAGCCCTCGAAGGCGAGCTCGAGCGCCTCCTCGTCGACGATGAGGTCCTCGACCTGCTCTATCTGGCTGGTCAGGTCGCCGTCGGCCTCGGGGAAGAGGTAGGCGGGGTTCTGGGCCGAGAAGCCGCTGCCACGCGAGTGGATGCCCATGGTGTTCTCGGTGGCCTGTCCGGCGCTGGTCTCGAGGATATACTGCGTGTTGGGGAAGTTGAACGTGCGGAGCCATGCCTCGTCGGCAGGATAGTAGGGCAGCACCTCGGTCTCCATGACGCTGTTGTTGACGCCCGTCTTCAGGATCTGGAAGGCGAAGCGGGGGAATCCGGCGCGGTTGAGGGCCTCGGCGAGCCGCAGATAGACGGCGGCGCGTCGGAGGATATGGACGTTGCGCGTCTGATACTTAGAGAAGACGGCGTAGTGATCGATGCGCTTTCCGTCCTGGCGGATGAGCAGGTCAGAGCCGGTGGCCTCGGCATAAGCGGCTTGCAGCCGCAGGTCGCCCGTCAGCTCCGCCTTGAGTCCTTCGGGGGCGAGGATGTATTCGCCGCCGCTGGTGAACTGGCAATACTTCTGGGCAGCGGAGAGGCTGCGGATGGCTTGCGAGGGTCGGAGGCTGGACTGATACTCATTGTTCTCGGTCGTGTTGAACAAGTCGCGCAGCTGGCTGTAGTTGCCCTCCGAGGGGATGCTGTCGCCTGGGATCATCGTGATGAGCTCGCCGTTCTGCATGTTGACCTCGCTTTGGAACATGACGCTCCATGAGTCGGACGTCGACATCCATCGCGAGTCGTTGTTCATGAAGCGGACGGCGTTGGTGGTGAGCGGATAGGCCGAGTTGGTGCCGCCGCGCGTGGCGATGTAGCGGTAGTAGCTCTCGGCTGCCTGGCGATACTGTCCCGACCAGAGGTAGAGGTCGCCCAGGAGGACATAGACGGGATAGTAGAACAGCTTGGAGTCGGTGTTGCGGATGGAGGCATAGCCGGGCGTCTCGACGGTGGCGTAGGGCGTGAGGTCGGCGATGAAGTAGCGGCACACCTCGCTGAGGTCGGCCATGGGGAAGTCGCGCTCGGAGTCGGCCTGGCTGAGGATGGGCTCGGTGATGAAGGGCACGCGGCCGTAGTTGAGCACCAGCTGCAGATAGGTCCAGGCACGGAAGGCCTTGACGGCGGCATACTCCTTGCGGAAGATGAGCTCATGGCGGTTATCGCGCAGCGCGGTGTCGGCACGGGCGATGAAGAAATTGCAGTTGTTGATGACGGCGTAGTAGTCGCGCGGACGGTTGTACTGGTTGTCGGCCGTGACGCTGAAGTTGGCCATCTGGCGCAGGTCGGCCGAGGCGTGGTCGGTCAGGTCGACGAGGTCGGCGCGCACCTCGCCGAGCAGGATGGTGCGGTCGGCCAGCACCTGCATCTTGTTCATGATGCCGGCCATGGCCCACAGCGTGTCGGCATCGCTGTCGAGGGTGTGGTCCTCAGCGTAGATATACTGGTCGGAGTCCTCATAGAGGAAGTCGCTGCAGGCGGTCAGCATCGCCCCCATGACGCAGGAGGCGAGCCCGGCAAAAAGATATTGATATGCTTTGGTAATCATAATTCTCAATTCTCAGTTCTCAATTCTCAATTTGGACTACAGGTTAATCTTCACACCGGCCACGAGCGAGCGGCTCTGACCGAGACGGCCCAGGTCGATGCCCTGGCCGATGACGCTGCCGGTCATGGCGAACTCAGGATCGCTGCCCAGATAGCGCGAGAAGGTCAGCAGGTTGTTGGCCTGCACCCAGAACTGGAAGCCCTGCAGGAAGGTGGTGTGGAGGGGCAGCGTGTAGGAGAGGGTGACGGTCTTGAGCCGCAGATAGGAGCCGTCCTCGATCCATCGGTCGCTGAAGCGGGCGTTGCCCATGGGGTCCTGGAAGGTGGCGCGTGGCACGTCGGTCAGCTGTCCCTCGGTCTGCCAGCGGCGGGTGAGCGTCGTGGTCTGGTTCATGAATCGGCTGCCGCCCTCGAGCTGCGAGCGCAGATAGTTGTAGACGTCGTTGCCCAGCGAGTAGTTCAGGTTGACGTCGAGTCGGAAGCGCTTGTAGGCCATCGTGGTGAAGATGTTGCCATAGATGTCGGGGTTGGGGTTGCCGATCTGTACGCGGTCGGCGGCGGTGATCTGGTGGTCGCCGTCGAGGTCGGCAAAGTGGACGTCGCCGGCCGAGAAGCTGAGGTGGTCGATGCCGTTGGCCGCGAGGAGATAGAGCCCGGCGTCGGCAGCCTCCTCGGACGTGGCGAAGACGCCGAGCGAGCGGTAGCCATAGAACATGTTGGCGGGCTGGCCGACAGCGGTGCGGATGGTGGCGCCGTAGAGGGTGTTCTCGATGGCCTGCTGGCCGCCGGAGAGCTTGGTGACGCGGTTGACGTAGTGGCCGACGCTGGCGCCCAGCTCCCACTGGAAGTCCTTCAGGGCGAGCACCTTGGCCGTGGCGCTGACGTCGAAGCCCTCGTTGCGCATGGCACCGCCGTTGGCCCAGTTGCGCTCCAGTCCGGTGACGTAGCGGAGCGACTGATACATGAGGAGGTTGTCGGTGGTGCTGCGGAAGTAGTTGAAGCGCACGTTGAGCCGGTTTTGGACGAAATTGCCTTCGAAGCCGGCACTGAGTCGGCGCGTCGTCTCCCACTTCAGGCGGGTGTTGCCGATGTTGGCGAACGAGAGTCCCGAGACGTCCTCGAGGAAGTTGTTGGAGCTGAAGTAGCTGCGGGCGGCGTTGTAGTCGAGGTCGTCGTTGCCGCTGACGTCATAACCGGCATTCAGCCGCAGGTAGTCGATGCCGCGGACGTCGGCAAACCAGGGCTCATTGGTCACGACCCATGCGGCCTGCACGCCGCCGAAGATGCCCCAGGGCACCTCGAAGAGCTTCACGGCGCCCGACGCATCGGGCCCGAAGCGCGACGAGGTCTCAGCGGTCAGGTTGGCCTGCAGGTAGTAGCGCTGCAGATAGTCGTAGCTGGCCTGGGCATACCAGGCGATGTTCTTCCACTTGTCGCTGTTGCCCGAGGTCTGGGCGTGGTCGAGGCTGGAGCTGATGGCCGGCATTTTGTCGCTGCTGGTGTTGTAGCCCAGCTGCGAGCTGAGGGTGTAGCTCTCCCAGTTGAAGCGGGCACCGCCGAAGACGCGGACGGCGTGGCCGGCGTAGCGGTTCTGCCAGTCGAGGCGCGTGTCGCTCATGACGGAGTTCTGCTTGCCGGCCATGGAGCGCACCTCGTTCTCGCAGTAGGCATTGACGCTGGAGACATAGTAGGCGGGTACGCCGTTCAGGGGGATGTAGAACTTCTCGTTGGTGTTGACGAGGTTGTAGCTGAAGTGCTCAGAGAGCGTGAGGTGGGGATTGAACCGATACTTCGGGATGACGGTGAGGTTGATCATCGAGTTCTCAAAGCGGTTCTTGTTCTCGGCGTCGCCATACTCATTGACGGCCAGGGGGTTGGCCAGCTTGTAGTTGTAGTTGGTGTAGTCGGCCAGGGCCTCGTTGAGATAGCTCTCGTCGCTGACGTCGATGTAGTTGTCGGAGATGCGGCCGCCGGCAAAGGTGTAGGGGCTGAGCATGGGGCTCTTGGCGTAGGCCAGGAAGGCGGCCGAGGTGGGCGTGCCCTCGGTATAGTCGGCCGGGGCTCCGTCGTTGCGCAGGTTGCGCTTCTGGTTGGCAAAGGAGGCGTCGAACCGCATGAGGAAGCGCTGCGTCAGGCGGATGTCGGAGTTGAAGCGGATGTTGAGCCGGTTCATGCTGTTCTGGCGCAGCGTGCTCTGGTTGGTGACGTAGCCGAGCGACAGGTTGTAGTCGGCCACGTCGTCGCCGCCCTCCACGTTGATGTTGTAGTTCTGGGTGACGGCCGTACGGTAGACGTGGTCCTTCCAGTCGGTGTCGTTGTGATACTGAGGATAGTAATAGTAGGCGGGATCCTCGTTGAGGAACTTGAAGTCCTTAATGGTCGTGCGGGTGGTCTGCAGCAGGTCGGAGGCATAGCTCTTGTATTGCGTGGCATCCATGACGTCGAGGAATTTGGGCTCGAGCGTGATGCCGGCCGAGAGGCTGGCGGTGATGCGGGTGGCCATGCTGTGGTTGCGGCGGGTGTTGATGAGGATGACGCCGTTGGCACCGCGGGCGCCATAGAGGGCGGTGCCGTTGCGGAGGACGTCGACGCTCTCGATGTCGGCCGGGCTGATGTTGCTCAGGATGTCGTTGTAGAAGCCATCGTGGAGCGTCGAGCGGCCATACTGCTGGTCGAAGATGACGCCATCGACGACAATAAGCGGCTGGGCGTTGGCATAGAGTGAGTTCAGGCCATTCATAAACATGACGCTGCCCACGCCGGGCGTGCCGTTGCGACTGACGGTGTGGACGCTGGCGCCGAGACGCTTCTGGATCTCCTCCTCGATGGTCACGGCATTGGAGAAGCGGAAGTCGGAGGCCGACTCTCGGGCCGACACATTGGTCGTCGCGTCGTAGTCGGGGGTGAAGGCGGCAGGATAGAGCACGATGTCGGGCTGCTGCTCATGGGCCGACAGTCCGGTCCGGGTCAGGTTGAACTCAGGAGCGGAGACCTGGAGCGACGTGGCGAAGAGGGGCACGCGCAGTTCGTAGCTGCCGTCGTCCTCCGACAGGGTGCTGTAGCCGTCGACCTCGGCCACACGGACCATGACGCCCGAGAGCGGCGCCTTCGTCGTGGCATCGAGCACGCGGCCACTGACCGTCCGGGTGGGATATTGCTTGCGGGGCTTCTCGGCCCGCTCGCGCTTGGGAGCTTCTGACAGTTCGCCGTCCTCGTCCTGGGCTGACAGGGGGGCAGCCTGGAACATGAGTGAGACAAGTGCGAAGATGAAATATCTGTTCATAATTGCTTGCAGTGGTTATCTTGAGATGACATGTTATTCGGCTTCTCTGTGGGGCCTGACGATGAGGCAGTCGAGACGCAGGGTGCTGGAGTGGGTCGACGTCTGGTTGGTCCGCACGTTAGAGCGGATGGCCACCTTGACGGCTGCGTCGGCCAGACCGTAGGAGCAGGTCGGGAAGGTGTAGTTGCTGACCAGCTGGACGGTGTCGACGACGTCAGGACGGGTCGTGAGGTCCTTGTTGTAGATGCGGCGGGCCTCGCGGCCATTCTGGTCGCTCCAGTAGAGGGTGGTGCGGACGATGTTGGGCCGGGTGGTCTCGGCCACGGCGAGCGTGTCGTAGGCGGTGGCGGGGACGAAGACGGCATAGATGTCATAGCCGACGTTCGACAGGATGCCGGGAATCTTGTACTGCACGGTCACCTGAGCCGTGGCAGGGTCGGGCTGCACCTCGACAAACGTGTTGCCGGAGATCTTGCCGTAGAACGGATTGGTGGAGACGACCTCGCGCACCACCAAGGGCTCGACGGCATTGATGACGGTGTCCTGCGACTGGATGGCCTCGGCCTCGACCTTCACCGTCTGCAGGAAGGTCTCATACTTCGAGATGCGGAAATCGTTGGCCTTGAGCACGTGGCCGTTGCTGCACAGGATGTCGTCGGCACCATGGAACACGCCGCCGGCGTCGAAGGGCCGGAAATAAGTGTAATAGGGATAGTCGTTGCCCATCAGGGCGCGCACCAGCGACGAGGGGGCACTGGTCGACACGGCGGAGTCGCGGAAGGCTACGTCGGGATTGACGGTGCGGCTGAAGATGGTGCCGCTGATGATGGCCTGACGGGTGCCGACGCGGAACATGGAGTCACGCCGCGCCACGCTGTTAGGATAATTGAAGTAGGGCTCATACTCCGCCAGCAGCCGGCTCCACTCGGCGTTGGTGGGGCAGACCATCCAGTAGGTGCTGTCCTCGGAATTGATCAGGCCCAACGCATTGAGCAGTGGGTTCACCAGGACTGACACCGAGTCGAGATAGACGGTCTGGCCGTCGACGATCTCGCCCGGCACGCTCTTCGTCTCGTCGAACTCATAGACGGTATAGCTGTTGAGGAACTGATAGACGCTGTCGAGCTCGCTGTCGTGGCCCAGGTATTCGAAGACGTTGGGGAAATAGTCGAGCTTGCGGTCGATGGTGAACAGAAGGCCATTGTCGCAGAGGGCATTCGAAGCCAGCAACTGCCGATTGCCCATGTGGGTGTGGGTGAGCACCTCGTACTTGCTGTTCATCATCACGACGGAGTCCTGGGTGAGTGACGACACGGGGTGGCGATAGAGCGCGATGTGGTTCTGCAGGAACTGGCGCACGACGGTGTTGTCGTTCGGACGGGTGCCGGCGGCCTGCTGACGGCGGAACTCGGCTATCAGGCTGTCGGCCTCGGCAGCGGTGAAGGTGGCGTCGGTGGGGGCAAAGACGGAATAGGTCTGACTGCCGTCCAGCACGACGTCGTAGCCACAGGCCTCGACGACGCGAGCAAACCGAGTCAGGTCGCCGTGGGTGGAGATGGTCTGCCATAGCGTGCCGTCGCCGGCGGCCATCGGTTCGTAGTGGTCGTTCCACTCTTCGGAACATCCGGCGAAGGCTATGCCTGCCAGAAGGGCTGCGCAGATATGTCTGATATATTTGTATTTCATATAAAACTATGAACTAAAAACTTTGAACTATGAACTGTTTACAGCATACTCTCCATCTTGCCCTCGTCGGTCACACCGTAGACGCTCTTGGGCACCAGCTCCAGATAGTCGAGCATGAACTCATTGTCGTTGCCCTGCTTGGTGGAGACGCAGCGGATGCGCAGGTAGTGGTCCTCGTCGGGATTGATGTGGGTGGTGCAGATGACCATGCGGATGGTGTGGGGCTGGGTAGCAAAGACGACCTGGGTCGTGCCGCCCTGCGGGGCATAATGATAGCCGCCGGCCGCACCGCGATAGTAGCCCTTGTTCTTCAGGACCTTCTGGTCGGTGGCCAGATCGGTGAGCGACATGCTGTTGTAGTCGGCCTTCCAGTCGGCGCCGAGGATGGAGGCGTCGCTGAGCTGCTTGGTCATGTCGAGCGGGATGCCCTGCGGCTTGTCGTCGAAGTAGAACTGGGCGACACCACGGGTGCCCTCGGCAGCGAAGCCTAAGCGGATCTGCCATTCGCCCTCATAGGGCACGGGGGGCAGCTTGAACGTGGCGTCGAAGTCGCCGAAGAGGTTCATCTCGTCGCCCTCGTAGCTGTCGTACCAGTCGTGGGGCCGGCGATAGACGAAGTGGCAGCCCTCGTTGAGCGTGACGCCCTTCAGATAGCCGTTGGGGAAGTAGTAGTTGCGGCCGTACTTGCCCGTCTCGTCGTACTCGGGGTCCTGCTGCTTCATGCCGCCGTTGCGCTCGTTGAGGCGGATGTCGTTGGTCATCAGCTCAGGGAAGATAGTGGAGAAGTCCATGCGGATGCGGTCGTTGTCGACGATGTCGCGGGTGGTGAGGTCGAAGGCCAGGATGTCGTCGACGTAGAAGTAGCGGCCGTTCAGTGCATCCTGCTTATAGTCGGTCTCGACGTTGGCAAAGATGCGGGTGCCCAAGACGTTGAAGTCGTCGTCGTAGCGGCGGTTGATGTAGCGCTGACCCAAGACGCTGGGGCCGGCCCACTTGCGGACGGTCAGCCGCTCGAACTTCATCATCGTGTGGGGCAGCATCGTCTCGTACCAGTCGACGGGGTTCATCACCGTGGTCAGGATGCCCACGTCCTTGTAGGGCGTCAGGTAGTTCCATCCCTTGACGTCGCGCGTCAGCACATGGTAGGCGAGGAATCGGAAGAGCGGATTCTTCGGATGCTTGATGTGGGCAAAGTCGTGATACTCGGCATCCTTGTCCTCGGGATAGACGGCATCGTAGATCTCGCAGGCCTTGTCGTAGAGCCCGCGGACGGTCGTGATGCCATACTTCTCGCGCAGCAGCGAGTCGGTGGGCACGAAGAGAGTGTAGCCGTAGCGCTTCTCGTCGGGGGGCGAGGCCGTCTCACGGTTTACGTGCGAGATGTACTTCCAGTGCTGCTCATAGGCAGTGGGGTCCCAGGTGGGGTCCTTATACAGATAGAACGAGTCGGCCAGCCCCGTCTGCTCGTAGGCATCGACGTAGAGCGAGATGTTCGGGTTCTGCTTCATCACGTCGAGGATCATGCGGTTGCTGCTCTCGAGCACCTCGGTGATGGGCTGCATGATGCCGTTCTCGACGGAGTCGTCCTGCAGGGCGAAGATGATGTGCGAGGTGCCGTTGAGGTAGACCACGGCGTTCTGCTCCTCGTCGACGCCATGGCTGACCTCGATGTAGCGGCGGTTCATGTTGGCCGTCGAGAGCACGCCGTCGTCCATGTCGGCCGTGGTGTACATGTTCTTGACCAGATGTGTGCGGGCCAGGGTGTCGCAGTCGGCGACACTCAGCTCGCTGACTGACGACAGGCCGCGCTTGGCCAGGTAGTTGCGTACGGCCTCGTTGGTCGGCGGGAAACAGGTGTAGGCTCCGTAGGCGGCGAGCAGCTCCATCATGCCGGCGCGCTCGAGGATGGCCGTAAACTCGCTGAACTGCTCGTGTCCGTAGAGGTATTCGCTCATCATCTGCCCCTTGAACGTATAGAAGTTCGAGGAGTCGGGCTCGTCAGAGCAGGACGAAAGGGCCATGACGAAACCATAGCACACGGAGAGTGCCAGGAGGAAATATTTCATCGGCTTGGTATTCATAGATAGTTGTCTCCTTATAGTTATTTTGTTCGTTCTATGCTGCTGTTCTCGCCGCTGCCGAAGGCCGGGTTCTGAACAAGGTTCTTATTCACCTTCACCTCATCGTTGTGGTAAGGCCAGAAGATGGACTCCATGCGCGAGAGCTTGCTCGAGAGGGCACCGCTGCCGCTGGAGCCCTTGCGTGCCACCATGCCCACCAGGTAGTTGGTATTGCCGTCGCGGAGCGAGCGACGCACCAGGTCGTACCATCGCTTGCCCTCGAACATCAGCTCGCGCTGGCGCTCCTCCATGACGAGGGCCTGCATGAGGGGCTTGGTGGCATAGTTGGCGGCATCCAGGTCCTTGCTGCCTGACGAGCAGTTGGACCGCTTGCTGACGGTGTTCACGATGGCAAAGGCCTGATGGAGCAGCGAGTCGGACAGCTCGCGCCCCGAAGCGGTCGTGTCGGCGTCGTTGACCAGCTCGACCAGTGCCTCGGCCTTCATCAGCATGATGTCGGTCAGGCGGTAGAGGATCCAGTTGGCGTGGCAATAGTCCTTGGTGTAGAATCCGCCGTATGCGGCCATGATGTCAGCCTTCGACAAGTCGACCATCGCCGACTGGCAGGCATATTTATTGATGCCCGACAGGGTCTTCGAGCCGTTGACGGGCTGCAGGTTCTCATAGTAGCGGGTGTCGTATTTGCTGAGGAAGACGCTGTAGACTTCGTCGGTGACGTCGGTGCAGAGGAAGTCGGCCGGGCGGGCCAGCCCGGGGAAGGTCTCGTCGTTGCCATACCTGGCGCTGACGGCACCGTTGGCCAGCATCTGGTCGTTGTCCTGATAGATGAGTTCGAAGATGCTCTCGCGGCTGTCGCCTTCGCCGAAGATCTCGCCGAAGGCATTGCCGTAGTAGTTGCCCGACGCCATGGCATCGCCGATGAGCGGATAGCCGTCGATCATCTGGTCGTTGCTGCTGATGACACCCGACATCTTGTCGAGCGTCTGCTGATAGTCGGCCGTCTTGGCATCGATGACCATGTCGGCATAGCGGATGGCGTTGGCATAGTCCTGCTTCCACAAGTACATATCGGCCAGCATGGCGTGGATGGCGTCCTGGGTGATGCGGCCGTGCTGATAGCCCGTCTTGGTGAGGGGATACTTCCTGACGGCCTGGCCCTGAATGCTCTCCAAGTCAAGGATCAGACTGTCGAGGACGTCCTTGAAGGGCGTGGCGGGCAGGTCCAGCTGCTGGTTGTCGTCGAGGTAGGGCTGCGTGGTGTAGGGCACGTCGCGGAACGTACGTATCAGGTAGAAGTACATCAGGTCGCGAATGGCCGACACCTCGGCCACGGTGGCCTTCAGCTCGCTCTGCGTGTAGTTGGGGTCCTTGGCGGCCACGGTGGGGGCATAGTACAGGACGGTGTTGCAGCGATTAATGATATTATAGAACTCGCCCCACTTGGTGAAGCCGTTGCTGGCGTTGAGATTCTCCTTGAATATGTTCGACAGGTCGATCTCGTTCTCCACGCCCGTGCCGCCGACGATATTGTCGGAGCGGAACTCGCCCCACACCATCATGCGCTCGACGACGGCCTGCGCCTGCATGCTGGAATAGCATCCGGCGACGATGTTCTCCACGTCGGCCTCCTCGTTCCAGAACTTGTCCAGCACGATGGTCTCCTGCGGGGTGATCTCCAGGAAGTCGGAGCATGAGCAAAGCGTGCCGATGCCGCTGACGAATAATAAACCATGAACAAAGGACAAGCCGTTTATCCACGTCTTACTTCTCTTTATCATCTTGGTAATCATAGTTACTCTTTCTTCAAAAACAGTCTGATTAGAAGTCAACACTCACGCCCAGCGTATAGGACTTGGCACGGGGGGTCTGGCCGCCGTCGACAGCGGCTCCGTAGCCACCGTAGGACACTTCCGGGTCGACACCCTTGTACTTGGTCAGGATGAAGAGGTTGTTGGCACTGGCATAGAAGCTCAGGCGGCTGATGCCCAACGCCTTCTTGATGACCTTCGGGTCGAACGAGTAGGACAGCTGCATGTAGTTCAGGCGGAGGAACGAGCCGTCCTCGACGAAGCGGTCGCTGATGAGCGTGTTGTAGTTGGTCGAGCTGCCGTACATGGCGCGGGGGATGCTGGTCTGGTCGCCCTCCTTGCGCCATCGGTAGTTGACGGCCTTCGTCTGGTTGTTGTTGCTGATCATGGCCTCGCCGTCGAGCCGTGCCAGGTTGAGGATCTTGTTGCCCACGCGGTAGTTGAACTGCGTGTTGAGCTTCCACCGGGCGTAGTTCAGGGTGAAGCCGAAGCCACCCGTCAGCTTGGGCAGCGAACTGCCTAGGTAGACGATGTCGAGGGCGTTGATGTCGCCGTCGTTGTTGATGTCCTCATAGATGGCGTCGCCACCGTTGAAGAGGTAGTTCTTGCCGACGCCGTCGTGGGTGTAGTTGTACATCATGTGGACGGGATTGCCCTCGTCGTCGATGATGACGTTGCCGTTCTTGTCGAAGGCAATGGGGGCCGTATGGCCGGCGGCGAGGAAGGCCTCGCGCTCCTGCGGCGTCATGTCCTGGAAGGTCTCGTACTGGTATTCGTAGACGCCCTTATAGCGGAATCCGTAGATGGCGCCGAAGGGGTTGTGGAGCTGCACGCGCTGCAGCACCTCGCGGTTGCCGAAGTAGAACTCCGAGTTGAGGGCCGAGAGGACGGTCTCGTCCATCGAGAGGATCTCGTTCTGGTTGTTGCCGAACGTCATGTTGATGTCGGCGTAGAACTTGCCCTTCTGGAAGATGCGGTTGGTGTTCAGGTTCAGCTCCCAGCCGATGTTGCGCATGGAGCCGACGTTGCGGTAGGCCAGTGTGTAGTAGCCTGTGCTCGAGGGGATGCTGACATCACGCATCAGCATGTCGCGGCGCGTGGAGTGATACCACTCGGCCTGCAGCGTCAGTTTGTCGTCGAACAGACCCAGGTCGACACCGATGTCGTAGGTCGACGTCGTCTCCCAGCGCAGGTCGGTCAGGCGGATGTTGTCGGGCTGCATGGCGCCCATGTCGAGATAGCGCGTGCCCTGGCTGTAGATGCTCTCATAGAGATAGTCGCGGTCGGGCTGGTTGCCCACGCGGCCCCAGCTGGGACGCAGGGACAGCATGGAGAGCCACTTCTCCGTGCCCTTCATCCAGGGCTCGTCGACGATGTTCCAGCGCAGCGACACGGCGGGGAAGTAGCCCCAGCGGCGCTCGGGACCGAACTTCGTGGTGCCGTCGGCACGCACGGAGAAGTCGAGCATGTAGCGGCTCTTGTAGGCGTAGTGCGTCGAGAAGGTGTAGTACATCGACCGCCACTGGCTGAAGTTGGAGTTCATGCCCGTCACCTTGCCGCCGGCAAAGGGCGTGGTGATGCCGCCTGAGGGCAGCTTGGTGGCGTCGGTGCCCTGTCCGTTGGAGCTGCCCGACGTCAGTTCGAAGCGTCCCATGGCCATGAGCGAGTGGTCCTTGTTGGCGAAGTGTGGGATGAACGTCAGCGTCTGCTTGGTGTTGAAGGCGACGCTCTTCGTCGACCCCGTATAGGCATTGTTCACGCCGTTGTTCCACGACACGGTGACCAGCTCCTTGGGATAGAACTTGTCGATATACTCGTTGAAGATGTTCATGTAGACGCGGCCCTGCCAGTTCAGCTGGTGGTGCTCCTCGTCCATGCCCAGCAGGCGGTAGTTCAGCTCGAACTCGGGCGTGATGTCGTAGGTGCGGTCGTCGAACTTGGCCAGATGGGCCGAGGCCACCGGGTTGACGTAGACGCGCTGGTCGTCCTTGAACACGTCGGGGGCCGACTGCAGCATCGTGTAGTATTTATAGGTGTTCTCGCCCGTCACGGGATCCTGCTCGTAGATGCTCATGTTGGGCATCTTGTGGTAGGCGATGGCCAGCAGGTCGTCGTAGTTCTTGTTGTTCTTCGTGTAGGTCATCGAGAAGTTGGTCGAGATCTTGATGCGGTCGCTGACGTAGTAGTCGAGGGCCACACGTGTGGAGAATCGGTTGAGCTTCTGCTTGATGACCGAACCCGTCTCGTGGTCGAAGCCGCCCGAGATGCGGAACGTGGCCTTCTCGCCGCCGCCGGTCAGGGAGAGGTAGTGGTTCTGGCGCAGACCCCACTGCGTGACGGCGTCCACCCAGTCGGTGTTGTTGTTATACTGCTCGTATTCGGAGAACGTGGGGTCGTAGTTCAGCTCGCGGATGTTCGAGGCGTTGTCGTTCTGCTCGGGATTGAAGTACGACTCCTTCAGCAGCATCGTGTAGTCATTGCCGTTGAGCATCTTGTAGCCCTCGGGCTGGTAGGTGCTTGTCAGACGCAGCGAATAGGTCAGCTTCGGCGTGCCGCGCGAGCCACGCTTCGTCGTGATCTCGATCACGCCGTTAGCGCCCTGCGAACCGTAGATAGCCGTGGCGGCAGCATCCTTCAGCACCGTGATCGAGGCGATGTCCTCGGGGTTGACGTTCAGCAGCTGTGCGAACTGCTCGTCGTTGGCATTGGTCAGGTCGAAGTTGGTCATGTCCACATTCCACGTGTTGCCGTTGACGACGATGAGCGGGTTCGAGCTGGTCAGCGTGCTGATCGACGAGGCACCGCGCAGTCGCATGGTGGTGCCGGCGCCCAGGTTGCCCGAGATGGCCACGATGTCGAGGCCGGCGATGCGTCCCTGCAGGGCTTCGTCGACGGTGGTCAGGCCCAGGCCCTCGAACTCCTTCATGTCGATGGTCTGCGTGGCAAACGAGATCTCGCGCTCCGGGATGGGCAGTCCGCCGCTGTTCAGCTTCTTCTTGGCCGTGACGGTGACCTCCTTGATCTGCGTCTGCGAGGCGAGCTTGACATTGAACGTCTCGCGGTTAATGGGCAGCGTCTGCGTCCGGCAGCCCACATAGCTGAAGCGCACCTTGTCCTTCGGGTTGCGGATGGACATGGAGAAGTGGCCGTTGACGTCGGTGACGGTGGCCTCGATGATACGTCCGCTGGCGTCGATCTCGCAGACCGAGGCTCCCATCAGCTCGCCCATCTCGTCGGTGACGGTGCCGTGGATGGCTTTGATTTGTGCGCTTGCAGCGCTAATGAACAACGTAGAATGGATGATGAACAGACTGACGATCCTGATCCATCTGCCTTGTAATATTGCTTTTGTCTTCATTGCGTAGCTCCTTTATCATTCATTATTAGCGCGCAGCGCGTCGATCTCGTCCTGCCACTTCGTCAGCTGCGCCGACTCGTAGAACAGCGGGCCGTCGATCTGGTGGACCACCAGGTCGGAGGCGTTGTAGAGCTGGGTGGAGTTGACGTTGTTGGCATTCTGGATCCAGTATTCGCGGCCGATGATGTTGTAGTTGTCGCCTTTGACGACCGTGCGGGTGTTGCCCAGCTGGTCGGTGACGGTGAGGCGGTCGTCGTCGGCATTGACGGTGACGCTGAAGAAGCGGTTGTTCAGCGGATTGAGGGTCGACGTCTCATACTTGACGTTCGTGGTCGGCTCGCCGCCGATGAAGACCGAGTTGTCCTGGATGTGATACTTCATGAAGTTGAGGATGCGGTTGGCCACCAGCGTGCGGGCCTGCTTGAGCAGCGAGGCATTGCCGTCGAACTGCTCGGCCGTCAGGTTCTCATAGTCGCTCCAGTCGGGCAGGATGCCCTCCGCGTGGAGCCGCTCGATCTCGGCATCCGTCGGCACGTAGACCGTGTAGTTGTAGGCATCGAAGAGGCTGCAGTTGTAGTCGGCGCAGGTGAAGCTGCTCATGCGGGCCTTCAGCAGCGTGTTGGCCGAGCCGCCGTTGTAGAGCAGGCTGAAGAACCGGTTGCAGTCGTCGCGGCCGTTGAGGATGGAGTAGAGCGAACGGCGGCTGGTGAGCGGCATGGTCTCTTCGACGACGTATGACTTGCCGTTGCCCGTGCGGGTCTGGTCGTAGATGGTCTGCACGGCGATGGGTCTCTCCGTCTCGATCTGATAGCCGCCCGCGAGGGTCATCATGCCCTCCTGTCCGGCGTGCTCCACCTTGACGACACTGCCGCCCTTGGTGCGGTAGTAGGTGTGTCCGTCCTCGATATTGCCGACGATGATGAGGTTGTCCATCAGGTCGCGCAGGCGGTTCTGCACCTGCGCGTCGCTGGCGTCGTTGAGCTCGGTGGCTCCTTCGATGATCTGATGGCTGTTCAGGTCGTAGTTGTAGCGGTGGGCGCGCACCGTCTTGTAGTCGGTGTCGTAGTAGAACTCATAGAGGATGGCGGTCGAGTTGCCGTATGTGCAGGGGTCAATGTACTGCAGCATGGCCGTGTTCGTTGGGATGATGAAGCTGTAGTAGGAGTCCATGGAGTTGAGGTATGGCTCAAACTCCAGTTTCTCGATGGCCCAGTAGATGACGTTCATGGTCTGCTCGTTGACCAGCGCGGGGAACGACACGGAGGCATAGGCGGCCGGCGTGAAGACGCGGTTGAGCTGGTAGACCACGCCGTTGCAGCCCATGAAGCAGCTGTCGACGTGGGCCGTGGTGATGCCGATGGGCACCTTCGTGGTGTTGTCGACGATGTTCTTGAACTTCGAGGGCACGGTCTCGGTGAACGAGCGGATGAGATTGATGTCGAGCATCTTCACCAGCACCTTCATCGGCACGTTCTCCCACGCCCCGTACATGTCCTGCAGCACCTTGCCGTCGTGGTTCCACCAGTCGTCAAGTGCTGCGTTGCTCGGCACGAGCAGTGCGCCGGCGTCGTAGTGCAGGTCGCGTCCGGCCGTGTTGGTGTACATGTACTGGCTCCAGCCCGGGTCGAAGCTGAGCGTGGCGTCGACGACGTTGCCATCGGGGTCGGTGTTCAGCTCGCCGCCGGATGATGCGCCGTATTGGCCCGTATTGCTGGTCGACGAGAAATACTTCAGCGTGAAGACTGAGTCCTCATTATTATACAGTCGGTTGTATTCCTTCGTGGCGGCCTCGTCGTAGTAGGGGGCACAGAATCGGTCGAGGAGCGAGGCGAAGAGCGACATGTCGGCATGGTTGTGGATGATCTCAGCCATGTTGTCAGCCGCCGTGGCCAGTCCGTCGACTTTGTGGATGTAGCCGTTCTTGCAGGTAATGTCGGTCTCGATGAGCTTTCGACCGTTCACCCACGAGTCATTGATCGACTGCGAGGCGCCGTTGGTCAGGATGGCGAGGTCGCCGTCGGTGATATTGTTCTTGCGCATGAAGACGGGCAGGAAGTGGATCATCGGCTTCGACGTGTTGTCGCGCAGCAGCACGAGGCCCTCCCGGCGGTCACGATGCTTAGCCCAGAAGGGGGTGTTAGGCATCTCGTCAGGATAGATCCTCGAGATGGAGTCGAACACCGAGGCGGCCGTCTCGCGGCGCATGCACTGGCCCCTGAGTGGCGGGTTGCCGCTGACGTTGCTGAGCAGCTCCACCAGGTAGGCATTGTTCACCATGGCGCTGTTCAGGAGCAGTTTCTTCTGCGCCGCCGTCAGGTCTTCATACCTATGCACGCCCCATGCGTTCGAGGCGAAGAAGTTGTCGTAGACGGCATCGTCGGCCGCGAAGAGCGTCTTGCTGCCCGTCTGGCTGAGCACTTCCTTCTGGCCCAGGTCGTCGATGAGCCGCAGGGTGTAGCTGAAGTGGCCGTCGTCCTGCAGCCGCTCATAGATGGAGTTGCCCAGCCACGAGGGGTCGTCCATGAGTTCGTCCTTGTCGCACGACGCCGTCATGGCCGACAGGGCGAGGAGACAGGCTGGCAGTAAGGCTCTGGTCCAGCCCTTGTCCCATTTCTGTTGTTTCGTCTTCATATCTGACTTTGATGTTATGTGCTATATTATCGTTTGACGGTTATTTTCACGCTCGACGTCTGGCTGCCGTTGAGGCCCTGCAGGACGTAGATGCCGGGCACGATGTCCGAAGGGATCAGGTAGTCGCCGTCGCGCATAAAACTCTGCTGGCTGACCAGCTGGCCGGCCTGGTTGTACAGACGCACAGGCACCTGCAGCTGCGAGGCGGCGGCGATGTGCAGGGGCACGCGCTCGCCGCGCCTGACGACCATCCGTGCGGGCGTGATGGTGAAGCGGGCCGACGGCTGGTCAGCCATGAGGGCCTCGTCGATGCCGTTGATGAACTCCGTGTCGCGGATCGTCGAGCGGTAGTTATACCACTTCAGCTGGGCCTTGGCGGGCTGATAGACGCCCTCGCCCATGCGCAGCCGGTAGTCGAAGTGCTTCTTGCGGGTCTCCTCGCCCTTATATATATAATCGGTGTTGCAGACGACGGCAATCACGACGTTGTTGGCCGGCACGCCCTGCAGCTCCATCATGACGTCGCCCTCGCCCTCGACGGGCTGCGAGTAGAAGATCTTGCCCTGCTTGGTGCGATAGCAGAGCATGCACACCATGTTCTGTCCCAGCGGTTTGAAGTGCAGGCTGACCATCGTGCCGACGGCGCCCTTGACGTGCAGCGGCACCTGGTTGGCACCGCTCCATCCGGGCGTCGTGCGCCATTCGGGGCGCCACCAGCCGGCGCTGTCGACCTCGTCGCAGCGATACATGTTGGCATAGGGCGTGGCCAGCCAGGGGGCGACCTTCTTCCAGTAGGGGGTCCACTCCTGCTCGACCCTCAGCAGCCAGTTGTCGTCGAGCAGCTTGCGGCAGGCCGTCGACCACTGGCCCACGTCGATCATGGCCTGGCGGGCGCGATATTCCAGGATGAGACGGCGCATCTGGCTGTCGCCCAGCGAGTCGGCCATGCCGTCGAGGACGCGGTTCTTGCAGTAGCGCCATATCCAGGGGATGGAGCCGCGCCCCAGGATCTCGCTGACGAAGTGGGGGAAGAGCTCGCCATACTGCACGCCGCCGAGCATGTTGCGCCAGGTGCAGATCTGTCCGGAGGCGCCGTACATGTTGACGCCCTCGGCCGACGGACCGCCGAACGTGTCGTCGAGCAGCCAGCCCGAGTAGCACTCGATGGGCATGAACGGGGCAATCATGTTGCCGGCGCTCAGGTAGCCCATGCTCGTGGGCGTCTTGCCGCTCTTGACGAGCTCGGCCTCGCCCTGCAGCCACGTGTTGCCGGCCTCCTGATACCAGGCGGAGTTCTTGCATCCCTCCAGGTCGGCAAAGATGGCGTGGATGCCCTCATGGACGCAGGCGTTCTGCTGGAAGGTCTGGTCGGTGACGGCGTGTTTCCCGTTGGGATTTGTGTCGTAGGTGAAGGCGGGGTCGAAGCAGGCGATGGGGTAGTAGCTGATGTTGACCATCGGCCACGACGAGCCGTTATACCACGTGGCGCCCTGCCATCCGCCCGTGGCGTACATGTCGGCATTGTCGCTGTTGAGGCCGCTGCCGTAGACGTAGACCGTACTGTAGTATCCGTTACGGGCGCGCTTGTCGGGCGGCCATCCCATGACGTCGCGGAAGAAGGCGAAGTCCTCGTTCATCTTGTCGAGCAGGCCCTGCTTGGCCGTCTCGGTGACGTAGGGGTTGGTCTTCGGTCCCCAGGCCACGGCCCACCAGCCGTCGGCCTTGTATCCCTTCGCATTGTTCTGCTCGGGCAGCATCCGTGTGGGCGGATCGAGGGCGGGGTATTCGCTGCGATAGTCGTAGGAGAGTGTCGGCGAGTAGGCCGGCCACTTATAGGGCACCGTCGGGTCGGCATAGCCGAAGATGCGCAGCTCGCGGATGCCGCAGGCCTTGTCGCTCCGCATGTAGATGCGCAGCCGCTCGGCCGAGAGGTCGACGTCGGTCTTCGACACCTGCTTGTCGTCGGCCGCATTGAGGCTGGGGCCCTGCTGCCACTCGCTGCCGTCCCACCAGGAGACGTAGGCATCGGTGGGCAGCGCCAGGCGGTCGTCGGCGGTGGCCCAATAGACGCGTATCTCGCTGTAGACGTTCTGCTGCGCCCACGTGAGCTCCACATATTCGTATTGCCCCAGGTGGTCGTCGCCGTGATAGCTGCTCCAGTAGTTGCTCTCCGTCGTGCGGTTGTCGCTGACGAAGCTGACGGGGTGACCCTCGTCGCTGGCCGACGCCTCGATGCTGGCGGCCTTCACCGTAAGGTTGGTCAGCGTCTGTCCCACCGTCATGTGCGGCATGGCGAAGCACGCAATGATGGCCATCATGGCAGCAAGTGTAGTATGTCTCATATTGGTGGTTAGTTGTAAATTCCCTGGTCAAAAAGCATCGAACCCTGTCGAAACCCTTGCAAAGATACATCTTTTTTTGAGTATCTGCAAGATAATCAAAGAAAAAATCGCAAGAAAAAGACGGCGGCTTGCAATATTGTCTAAAAGAATGGAAAAATCGTCTAAAACGCCCTGCCGGCTTAGATTTTCTCCTTATTTAATTGCCGGTTTTCAGAATTATTCGTATCTTTGCCAAGTCTTGAGGACTAACCCCGAACGAAATTACTGCAATCATTTAAAACATTATTAACTAACATCCAAACAGTATGACGAAAACTCTACTTAGAAATCTGCTGACCGCAGTGGTATGCCTGCTCGTCGGAACGACAGCTCAGGCACAACAGTTCGAGGGCAGCGCTGAGCAGTATCCGACGACGGACTACGCAGCATCGCCCATCGCATTCAACCTCACCGAGGTGGCCACGGCCCTCGGCTCTGACGCCGCCACACTGGGCGCAGCCATCAGCGAGTACATCGCTGCCGAGGCACCCGCCACGAGTCTCTTCTTCGTGCAGCAGGCCGACGGCACTGAGAGCTCTGACCCCACGGCCGATGCCAACGGCTTCTGGATGGACGCTCAGGGCAACAACGTGGGTTATGGCGAGACCAGTGTCTTCTATGCCAGCCCCGACGTCGACATCGAGGCCGACGAGTTCGCCTTCTACGTGGGCCAGATGCCCGAAGTGATGCAGGCCGGCGACGCCGCCTCAGCCAAGATCGCCCTGAAGTTCAACGACAAGCAGGTCGTCTTCGCCATCACGCTCAACGTCATCGCCAAGCCCGTCTACGACATTCCCGAGCCGGCCACACTGATCGAGAAGGAGATCAACGTCGTGGGCGAGAAGGAAGTTGTCGTCGAGCAGTTCCCCCGCGGCGGCTATGACAGCGACGCCGTGAAGGTGGCCCTCGACGACGTCATCGAGAAGCTCGGCCTGCCGGCTGTCGGCATCCTGGTCGACGCCATGGACCAGGTGCTCTACGCTCCCGAATACAACACGGCTGACGTCGAGGAAGGCGGCGGCCTGAAGAAGGACACGCTGAGCAACACCTTTACGGCCGGCGCTCCCGGATTCTGGATGCGCCCCGTGCAGAACGAGTTGGGCGAGGAGACGGGCGAATGCGCATCGGCCGAATGGGGCGACGCTGACAAGTTCTTCGCTGAGGCCTTCGGCTTCAATGCCGAGACGATGGAGCTGACGTTCAACCTGGGTCAGTATCCCGGCGGCTGCAAGACGGACGACGAATGGTTCAGCTATGTCTATCTCGTCTATGGCGACAAGGCCTACCGCGTGAAGATCACCCTGAAGGTGCTCGAGGTGGAGCAGGGCACGGGCATGGACGCCTACACGAAGGTGGGCCAGGCTGCCGTCACCGTCAAGCAGGAGCCACGCACGTCGTGGGGCTCGGTGCAGGTCTATCCTGACCTCGAGACCATTGCCCAGGCACTGGGCTGCGAGGTGTCGGCCATCGGCATGAATGCCCTCGACAACAACGACAACTTCGGACAGACGACAGCCAACAACGGCGGATTCTGGTTCGACGAGGGCGGCCGCGTCGTGGCCTACGCCAACGGTGCCTTCTACATCGAGCCCGCCGCTGCCAACGACTATTCGACGCTCAACGTCGGACAGAAGCCCAACACCTACACCTACGGCGACCAGTTCACGGCCAGCCTCTACTTCATGAACGGCGAGAACTACTATCAGTACGACGTCACCCTCCTCATCGACGATCCTGATGTTGTGGAACACGGATTCGAGAGCGTCGCCACACGCACCTTCGCACTCCAGTCGCTGCTCTACAACGGCTATGAGGCTATGGACCTCTGCAACATCGCTATCGACGAGGTGGAGCAGCTCATCGGCACCGCATCGCCCGTGCTCTACGGTCTGACGCAGGACACCCTCGTGGCCAAGCGCGGCACCTACTCGAAGGACTGGAGCTGCGACCCCAACCCGGGCTTCTGGCTTAATGCCGACGGCCGCGTCAGCGACTGGTATGACGCTAACGCCCGCGTGGGCATCTGCTTCCTCAGCGACGGCACGTTCCGCTTCTTCCAGCACCCCAACCGCAACAGCGTCGGCGAGGTGTTCACCACCCAGCTCTTCCTCGTCAACGAGGCCACTGAGAAGATGGTGACCATCAACATCAACCTGCGCTTCGTCGACTCGGTCGTAGAGAAGGAGATCGTCGGCAACGAGAACCTCGGCATCCCCGTCTCGACGGATGAGATCGACGTCGTGCTCGACCTCAGCAAGCCTGCCGAGGCACTCGGCGTCACCGTCGACGACCTGCTCAGCCCCGACAGCTACTACCTGCGCGGACTGACCGCCGACGGCGTCTACGGCGATGGCCAGAACGCTGAGAACGGCCTCAGCTTCGACATGGACGGCGGCTACAACGGCTACGGCGACATGTACTTCACCATCGCCCGCAATGGCGACGACGTCGTGCTGACCATGTGCAGCAACAACGAGGTGGCCGACGACTACACGGCCAACGGACAGTTCTGCTTCGAGGTGGGCGACAAGCAGTACGTCTACTACGTGACGTTCATGGCTGAGCCCGTCTACAACGGCATCACCACCGTCAGCAACGACCTCAAGGCTAAGGACTGCTACGACCTGCAGGGCCGCCGCATCGCCCAGCCCACCCGCGGCCTCTACATCATGAACGGCCGGAAGTTCATCGTCAAGTAAGCACTACGCTTCCTAAAAACATAATGAGGGCATGGCTTCACATCGAAGCCATGCCCCCTTTGTTCTTAAGAATCAATTGCAAATGATCGTTCCAAATCATGCGCAGCCACTCCCCTCCCCTTCCGCTCGGCATCCCGAAGGGTGACGCTTGCTACCGAAGGGACGCAAGAAGGGGAGATTGTGCGCAGCCACTCCCCTCCGATCGGCATCCCGAAGGGTGACGCTTGCTACCGAAGGGACGCAAGAAGGGGAGATTGTGCGCAGCCACTCCCCTCCCCTTCAAGGGGAGGGGTTGGGGGTGGGGTCTGTATATTCTTTACGCGGAAATAGTTAGAAACCCCACCCCCTGCCCCTCCCCTTGGAGGGGAGGGGAGCGGCTGCGCATACTCTCAACTGGGTTTGCGGACTGATCCGTTTTAACAATGCGGCAGGGGCTGAAATAAAAAAGCAGGAGGTATGTCCTGCTTTTCTGCTATTTATCGTTATAATGGCCTCCAACTTGGATGACCAAAACCGCCACAACATCGTCATATATATCATAGATGACTCTGTCATGCCCTGTCAGACGTCTTGAATAGGTCACATTATTACCTCCTTTCAGTGGCTCAGGATGACCAGTGCCTGTTCGTGGGTGTTCTTCAAGTTCCGGCAACAAATCACGAAGCTTGTTGAAAGACCTGGGGTTAGATTTCTTCCATTTCTTCAATATCCTTTGAACCTCGGTTGAAAAATCAATCCTGTACTTCATAGACTATCCATCCACTGTTGTGCCTCTGAGCCACTGCCAAAACTTCTGGTCTTACCATCCTGGAACTCCTGCCTGGCCTTTTCAGCAACAGACTGGAAGGACTTAGAGCCTACATATTCCTGGAAAGACTTCTCCTCATCTTCAATATCATCAGCAACAGGAGTAAGGACAACGTTACCCCGTCTTGTTTTTATATAGACATTCTCACCTTGGTGCGCCATGTCGATATACTTGCCCTGATTAGCCCTGAACTGACTTCCTGTTATTATTGTCATAAATAAAAACTCTTTTGTTTCTGCAAAGATAGTCCTTTTATCCCAATTCTCCAAATCATTTATGGAATTTAACCTAAAGGGAGCTATCGGGAAGCCCTATCTTGAGGGGATTATTTAGGCTGATTTGTAAATAAATTTCTGAATTATTCACCTATCCATTACAACTTGTTGATTTTCTGCAAGATAGCTACACACCGAAAAAGAAGCGGTCCTTTTCGGGTCGAGAAGTGCCGCTTTTCGAGTCGAGAAGCGGTGCTTTTTGGACGGAAAAGGACCGCTTCTCTGTGTCGAGATCTTGATTTGTAAACAAAAAGGACACTGGAAAGATGCGCGTGGTCAGCGGCGGAGGAGGAGGTCGGCGAGGGCGCTGACGTCGGCGGCATTGACGGCGCCGTCGGCGTTGACATCGGCCAGGGCGGCGTAACCGGGCGGGAGGCCGAGGAGGACGCCAACGAGGGCACAGAGGTCGGCGATGGTGAGCGTGCCGTCGAGGTTGAGGTCGCCCGCCATGGGCGCGCCGAGGTAGGCCAGCCGGAAATTGTCGAAGCAGACCCAGTCCTGACCGTTCTTCTGGTCGAGGCGCAGGCCGATGGTGAGGGTGCCGCCAGTGACGACGGTGCGGAGGGGAAGGTTCTCGTAGTAGCCGTCGCGGAAGGCGACGGAGGCGCGGGGCTTGCTGTTGGGATAGCGGTAGGTGGTGCCGTCGATGTCGACGCTGAAGTCGGCATAGTCGGCCGGCAGGTCGGCTGACAGCTGGTGCTGCAGCCAGGCCTCGGTGCTGTTGATATAATACTTTGCGCGGAGCACGTCGTTGCCGGCCCGCAGCTGGCTGATGAGATAGTCGCTCGTGTTGCCCTCGCTGATGCGGTAGTAGCCCTGCACGCGCAGCTCATAGACACCGTCGGGGAGGCCCGTGACGGTCTGATGGATGTCGAAGTTGGCATTCCACGCCTCGGCGCAGTTGTTGCTCGCGTCGGCATTGCGGCACCAGGCGTCGCCGGGGCGCCAGTTCGTGTTGTCAGCGTTCTTCCATGAGTTCTGCTCGCCGTTGTAGCGGTCGAAGCCCTGATTCTCGATGAGGAAGGTGGCGTCGACGGGATTGTCGGCAGTGGCGGCGCTGAGGTCCTCGCGCTCCTGTCGGGGAATGAGCTGCCACTGGGCAGACTGGCCATCGGCTGACGGGGCGGCCACGAGGATGGTGCCGCCGGCCTTGGCCTGCAGATAGTCGGAGCCGTTCTTCAAGGTGTAGACGTTGTTGGCGGCATCGACGCACTCGAAGGTCCACGGCGTGGGCGTGTTGTCGACGTAGACCGTCTCGCCATTGCCGTCGGCGATGAAGATGCCGCGGCCGATGCCGTTGACATTGGTGACGAGCGTCAGCGTGCCGTCGCCGGCGTTGCTGACGGCGATGGGCATGCCGCTCAGGTCGAGCGAGGCGCGCGTGCCCCAGTCGTTAGCGCGGGTGACGTACATGCCACGCCCCACGTTGCGGACATAATACTGGCCCGTGGCGGGCGCGCTGGGCACCGACGTGGCGATGAGGCTATTCTGCTCGATGATCTTGCTGCAGAGGTTGGCGCCGTTGTAGCTGCCGGAGCCGGCGAAGTCCATCAGCACCCAGCCCGTCGGACCGGGGTGGGCCGTGATCGTGCTGAGGGCCAGCGCATTGCAGGTCTCGGCATTGCTGTTGATGTTGGTGTTACTGCTACTGGTGCCCGTATAGCCCGACGTGTGGTTGATGAACATGCGGCTGGCGCTGTTGTTCGTGCGGGCCTCGGCGAGGATGTTGGCGATGGCCGATGACTTCGTGGCGGTGGCATCCCCCAGCTCGTAGAAGTCCTGGACGACGAAGTCGACGCCGTTGGCCGAGCGGACGTCGCGCGTGGTGTTGTCGTTCCAGTAGTCGATCTTGTAGCCGTCGGCAAAGTAGTCGCGGCTGAGCACGAGGATCTTGCCACGGACGTCGCCCAGGCGGAGCCCCGGGCGGAAGGGCATCACGTTGGTGAAGCTGCCGACAATGGCGGCCACCTTCGTCTTCCACTCCTCGGCCTTGCCGTCCTCCTTACGCATCAGCACGACGGCAAACTCGCTGGGATAGGCCGTCAGGCGTCCGCTGAGCGTGGTCAGCGCCTGGCGCAGCGTCAGGTTCGTCGACAGTATGCCGTGGTTGATCGTGCAGTCGTTGCCGCTGGTCGTCGGGCGGAGGTCGAAGACCCGCACGCCGGCGTCCCACTGGCCCGCCAGGTCCTTGTCCTGACACTTGCCGAAAATGAGAAAGGAGCCATGCCCCGTGGCCGCATTATGTGCTCCGGGCAGCGACATCTGCGCGACGTAGATATTGTCCTTCAGGCCGGCCATCCATTGTTTCAGGTCGGCGGCAGCAAAGGCATTCGCCATGCAGCTGGCGATACAGAGGAGCAGGAAAGCAATTCTTTTCATTGTTCTCTTTCTTAGTTATTGGTCTTCAAATCCGTTAATCCGACTGTGCATCACATCACAATCCGGATGCAAAGATACATAATTTATTTGAACTACCCCCAACGCCTGCCCACTTTTCTTCATCCATAAGAATCTTTTCCCAAAAAAGAAAATCGCTAAGCCCCTTGTCAATAAGGGTGTAGCGATTGCTGCCGAGCATTACTCGTACCCAGAGCCGGAACATAACCGCATCTAACAAAGGAGAAAAGGAAATAAAGTAATTGATATACAATTATTTACGGTGTTTTGCATTTCTTTCTGATTTTTGATAGAATACCCCATTTTTGCCCTTGTTTTGTTAGAATCAACACCTTTTTAACACCCTGGAATTAAAACTTTTTGTACCTTTGCAGACGAAAAGAAAACATCAGCAAATAAACGAGTTATGGCAGAATCAAGAGGCAAAAACAAGAACCTCTTGGAAGCAGGGAATCCGCGATTATTGAAGAAATTAGTGAAGAATGACACCGAATATAGCCTTTATTTGGAGTATCAGATGGGGTATAATCGGGACAATGGCACATCCATTCGTAGGAAAGAAAGTCTGTCGCTGTATCTTTTGGCATCTCCCCGTACACCCATCCAACGACAGCAAAACAAGGAGACGTTGGAATTGGCTAAGAAGATTCGCTTCGAGCGTGAGCAGGAGTTTCTGGACAACCGCGAGGGCTATCGACTGAAGAAAGAGAAAGGCATCAACTTCCTCGACTATTACCCGTCGTACATCAGTAGCTATACCAAGAAAGACATCCGCATGATTCAGATTGCCCTCAATCGTTTCCTGGACTTCCTTGCAGAGTATCATCCTCTGTTGAAAGACTTCATCCGGCCCGATGCCATCACTCATGAAATGATGGTGAAATTTGCCGAATATCTTCAGACTCGTAGTGTGGGCGAAGGAGCCAAGAGCATCTTGCAGCGATTCAAGAAGGTGGTGCGTTCTGCCGTTGACCAGGGCATCATGGCAAAAGATCCATGCAAGGGAGTTGTCTGTGTGGTTGATGATCAAGTGCTGAAGAAAGATGTGCTCTCACAAGAGGAGATACAGAAACTCATGGATACCCACTATCAGTTTGAGAAAGAGAATGTCCGTAATGCCTTCATCTTCTGCCTTTATACAGGTATGCGTTTCTGCGACGTCAAAGACCTGCGCTACTCGAACATTGACTATGCCAACAAACTCCTGCGTTTCGAGCAAGACAAGACCAAAGGACACTCTGCCCGTAGTTGGGTCACCATACCCCTCAATGACGGACTCATCCGTCTGGTCGGCAGGCCAAAAGAAGGAAAGACAAAGGAATCGCTTGTTTTCAACCTCCCATCATACGAAAGTTGCTGCAAGTCTGTCAAGCGATGGGTTAAACGTGCCGGCATCGACAAGCACATCAGCTGGCATTGCGCTCGCCATTCCTTCGCCGTGAATATCCTCAACAACGGTGCCAACATCAAGACCGTTGCCAGCCTACTCGGCCACAGCGGTTTGAAGCACACCGAGAAATACACCCGTGCCGTTGATAAGTTGAAGGAGGATGCCATCAACAGCCTACCAGCACTCAACCTATAACATTGATTTATTTACTGGCGAAAAGAGAAGATATTTTTCCTTTCGCCAGCAATCGTTATTGTTCTGGCGGAAGAAGAATAAGTTTAGTCCATGTTGCGCATATATAGCAAAGAGTGTACTAAATGTGAAAAGGCTCTGTGTAATTTGGACGGTCGGATGCAAATCAAGAAGTCAGAAACACAAAAAGTGCTAAAAACGAGTTATTATTCAACATCAAGTTAGGCGGTTTAACAAATTATGTTTATCTTTGCACATGTAAATAGCTAAAATCAAAATAGATGACGAAGAAAGATTGTCAAAACAGAATCAGAGTGGTGTTGGCTGACAAGCAGATTACTAACCGATGGCTAGCCGAACAGATGGGTGTCACCGACATGACCGTTTCCCGTTGGAAGACCAACAAGATACAGCCCTCTATGGCGCAATTCGTAGAAATCGCCCGCCTGCTCCAAGTTGACATCAAAGACCTGCTGGAAGTGGATTTCGATGCTGAGAAGAAAATCACATCGAGTATTGACACAATGGCAAAAGATCTTGCTAATGAAATGACCAATGTGAATATTCAATCAAAAAATCTCCAAGGCGAAGCATCCATCACACGGGAATATGTTGATAATAATGCCGCAGTGCATAAGATGCTCACAGAACGTGGGATTTTTCCTGAAAAAGACAATCTATGATATCATAAAACAGAGAGAATGGATACAGAAATGATGTCTATCAATATTGCAAATAGGATGACTAACCTAAAAGATTTATACAAGTTGGTCGAAAAGTACGAGGCAGATAGGAACATGTATCTGACCGACCGCTACAATGAGACACAGGTGAGGAGTGATTTCCTTGACCCACTTTTTGAATTGTTGGGTTGGGACATCAAGAACAGGGCAGGAAGACCCACTAATGAACGTGAAGTGATTTTAGAGGAGCCATTGAAGGCTGGTGCTTCGGAAAACACGAAGAAGCCTGACTATACGTTCCGCTTGTTTGCTGAGCGCAAATTCTTCCTCGAAGCAAAGAAACCGTGTGTGCATATCAACGATGTTGATGCACCTGCACGTCAGGCTCGCCGATACGGATATACTGCCAACTTGAAAATCTCTGTACTGTCGAACTTCGAATACTTGATGATTTATGACGCCTCTGTTAAAGTGGAGGAAACGGATACCAATCAAAAGGCTCTTATCAAGAAATACCACTACACAGAATACGAAGACAAGTTTGAGGAACTACAGCGTTTACTTGGAAAAGAGTCTGTATATTCTGGGCAGTTCGATGAAGAGTGGAAAGATATCGAGGTCCGTTTGAAGCAGTGGTCTGTAGATAAACAGTTCTTGAAGCAGATTAATGAGTGGCGTCTGTTGCTTGGCAAAGAGATTCTCAATGCAGAACCAACCATAGATATGGAACTGCTGGGCGATGAAGTACAAAGCTATATCAATAAGATTCTCTTCCTTCGTGTTTGTGAGGACAGAAACATTGAGACCTACAAGGATTTGTTAGCAATAGCAGATAGTGGTAATTTCGATAAACTTCTGGAAAAGTTCAGAAAGGCTGATACGAAATATAACTCAGGTTTGTTTGACCAAGCACTTTCAGAGCAAGTTATATGCAATGCCAGTTCTGCTTTCTGGACTATAATCCGTCAGTTGTACTTCCCTGAAAGTCCATATTCATTCAGTGTATTCTCATCTGACATTTTGGGCCATATTTACGAAATCTTCATTGCCGAGAAGTTGGCGGTTAAGGATGGAGAATTGCAAATTGTCAAGAAGCCAGAGAATGAAGATCGTGATGTGGTAACAACACCCACTTATATCATCCGAGAAATCCTCAGACAGACTATTGCACCACTATGCAAGGACAAATCTGCCAAAGAAATACTGAAATTGAAGATAGCGGATATTGCCTGTGGCTCAGGTGCTTTCTTATTGGAAGCATATCAATTGCTTAATGATATTCTGATAGACTACTATATCCAGCACGACACCTCGAAACTTGTACAAATTGGTGAGAATTCATATAGGCTGAAATATGCTGAGAAGAAGCAACTATTGAAGAATTGTATCTATGGTGTTGACAAGGATTTCAACGCAGCAGAAGCAAGCAAGTTTGGTCTTCTGTTAAAGCTGCTGGAGAATGAGGATTCGGCAAGTTTACTGAATGAACATCCAATTTTGCCAGACTTGGGTAATAACATCTTCTTTGGTAATAGTCTTTTGTCAAGCAATGACATTAAAGCTGAAGATGCCAGCGAAATCAATCCGTTTGATTTTGGCGCCATGCGTTTCGATGCTATTATTGGTAACCCTCCCTATTTGACAACAGAGGGAATGAAGAATGTGACTCCAAAGGAGTTGCCTCTATATAAAAATAAATATGCAAGTGCATACAAGCAGTTTGATAAATACTTTGTATTCGTGGAGCGAGCAATGGATTTGTTGAATGACAACGGTTTACTTGGTTATATTGTCCCATTGAAGTTTATGAAGGTTGGGGCTGGTCAAGAACTGCGCCGCATTATTTCAACGCGTAAAACACTCGAAGCTATTACTGCGTTTGGCGCTTGCAAGGTGTTCCCTGGAAAGTCCAACTATACATGTCTGCTTATTGTTAAGAAGGCAGAACATGATACATTCAGATATAATGAAGTAAGCAATTTGAATCAATGGAAGTTGGCAGATAAGAATATACTGCCTACCGATACGAAGTGCTATGACGAAATTTCTGAGGGAACTTGGCCCTTGTTCCCTGAACAACTGAGGGGAGCATATGACACCATCCTATCAAATAGCACTACACTTTTGGCAATTACTGGCGAGGACAACATCTTTAATGGCATCCAGACAAGTGCCAACAAAGTGTATGTTTTCCAGCCTAAGGCAGAAAGGAATGGCGTTTATACCTTTGAGAAAGATGGTCAAGATTGGAAAGTAGAGAAAGACGTTACAAGACCATATTTCCAGACTTCAACTGGTGATGATGGTCTGAATACATATCGCACATTTAAACCCAATGCATGTGTGATATTCCCTTATAAGAAGAATGACAATGACAAATTGGAAATGATTTCTCTTGATGACATCAAGCGCGATTATCCCAATTTGTATAAGTATCTCCTTGCTCACAAGAACATCTTGAACGCAGCGTCTCGTGACATAAAGCCAGTACCAACAACTGCCAACGAGTGGCACAGGTATGGCAGACACCAGAGCCTTGATGCCTGCGACCTTCCTGAGAAAATCATAGTAGGTGTACTCTCTACTGGTGACAAGTATGCTGTTGATAGTTGCAGCACTTTCGTGTCATCAGGTGGTACAGCTGGCTATTGCATGATTGCTTTGCCAGAAGATTCTCCATATTCTATCTACTATTTGCAGGCCATTCTTAACTGTAAATATTTGGAATGGATCAGTTCACTTTATGGCGAAATATTTGGAGGCGGTTTCATAGCACGTGGAACAAAGGTGTTGAAACAACTGCCTATCCGCAAAATAGACTTTGAGAACAACGACGAGCGTTTGGCTCACGATAGTATTGCTGATTTGCAAAGACAGTTGATACAAATGGGCGATGAGATAGACGCTGCACATGGAAATAAGCGCAAGCTCACCATCCTGCAACGCCAATTCGAGTTGTCAAAGAAACAACTTGCAGACTTTATCATGCACCTCTATGGTATGGAACAATACGACAGTATCATCCCAATAATTAAAGAACAATATGCAGCTGATTGAGGATGTTTCCGCACAGAAATTGCGTGGTGCTTACTACACGCCACCTACAATTGCTTCGTTTATACTCCACTGGGGCATAAACGGCAGCACTGATGCTGATATATTGGAACCAAGTTGTGGTGATGGTGTCTTCTTGGAGCAGATGGCAAGAGAGAACATGCTTTTCCATCATGCAACTGCTGTAGAATACGAAGCCGCAGAAGCAGAAAAGGCTCGTGCGATTGGACTTCATGATTCAGAGGTGATTAATGCTGATTTCCATCGTTTCTGTTTAGATACTGAGCAGAGGTTTAATCTCGTTGTCGGCAACCCTCCTTTTATTCGTTATCAGTATTATGATGAAGGTCAGCAAGAACTGGCTGGTGAGATTTTCAAGAAAGCTGGGTTAAAGCGTTCCAAGTTGACTAATGCTTGGGTGACCTTTGTTGTTGGATGCAGTTTGTTGTTGAAAGAGACTGGAAAGATGGGGTTCGTTATTCCGTCTGAACTCCTTCAAGTAACTTATGCACAACAGCTTCGAAAGTATCTGGCCACATCGTTCAATAAGATAAACATTATCTCATTCGAGAACCTGGTATTTGAGGAAATCCAGCAAGAGGTAGTACTTTTGTTGTGCGAACGTACAGGCACAGGAGAGCACCTGATAGAACATATTGAGGTGAAGGATGCAGAGGCATTACGACAGCTTGATCCTCATCGTCTGAACCTCCCCACCAAGCAGATAGATTTCCATGCAGACAAGTGGACATATTACTTCCTTGACAAAGAGGAACTGGATTTCCTTAATAAAGTCAGAATTGACGGTATGCCGAGGATTGGTACTTATGCTGATGTTGAGGTCGGTATCACGACAGGTTCAAATGGATATTTCACTGTGCCGCAAGGCGTAGTAGATATGTATCAGTTGCATGAGTATGCCCGTCCTATGGTAGGCCGTAGTGTGCAGGTGAATAGTCTCTGCTTTACAAAAGCTGACTGGCAACAGAATCTTGCGAATGGTGCAAAGGCAAATTTGTTGGTATTTACCCCAGGTGCCAAAGAAAATGGCAACGAGGGAACCAAGGCATACATTGAGAATGGCGAGCAGCAAGGAATCAACAAGGGTTATAAAACTAGCATCCGTGATGAATGGTATGTGATACCGTCAATTAAGTTATCTGATGCCCTCTTCCTTCGTCGAAACAATCTCTATCCCAAATTCGTATTGAATGATGCTCAGGCATATACTACGGACACCATGCATCGTGTTTTCATCAAGGACGGCGTGAACCGCAAGGCCTTCGTGGTAAGTTACTACAATTCTCTTTCTTTTGCTTTTGCAGAGATACTTGGACGCAACTTTGGTGGTGGTGTATTGGAGTTGATGCCAAGTGAAGTTGAGGGAATTTATCTTCCTTATCGCGAAGAAAACGATAATCTGTTTGAGCATGTAGATCAGATGGTTCGTGAAAAGAAAACTGCTGATGAGATACTCGACTTCACAGACAAAGAATTGCTCCAAAAGGGAATGGGATTCTCAGAGACAGAAACTAAAATGGCTCGTTCAATCTGGTATAAGCTGATGGGACGTAGGTTGAACCGCGAGACGTTGGAGAAAGCAGCACCAGAAGAGAAAGGCGAGATTAAGAAAGCCGTTGCTAGGGTTAAACAGCTCAATTTCTTAGATGTGCTCCAGCAATATCCTGAGAACATCGTGGAAAATGCACCTGTGGTTCAGCATGCAAAAAAACAAAAACCAGACGTGGAAATGGATAAGAACGTGCTCATCAGTTTGGTAAAACTTGATAACATGGAGCGTTATCTTGACCAATCGGCAAAGATATATTACACAGGTAAGAGATTCCCATCAACAGTAGCTCTAAACAAACTTTACTATTTTATGCCATACATCAAAAAGAAGGGTATTCGTGACTTGTACTTGATAAAGATTGCCCGTGTGGGAACTCGCAAAGAAGGGCAGCCGGATAATGACCCGAACGACTTTCGCTTGGTGTTTGAGATAGAGTTTGTGAAGAAGCTCTTCAAAGACTATAAGCCTATTGATTTGGAAATTTGGCATACGTTTACAGATACGAATATAAATAATCTATTGGAATATCATTTGTAATATAAAATACCTCTAAAAAGTTCAACCTAAAAAGCGAGATGCAAGGTAAGTTCTTCGCATTAGAATAAAAAAATAAATATTCAATGAATAATGTTACTGAAATTACATGTTTTATAGCTTCACCTGGCGACACATCAGAAGAACGAAATGCCTGTGAATGTGTTTTTGAAGAAATTAATCATGGTATAGGAAGAAGTAAAGGATTTCGTCTTGTTCCTCTACGATGGGAAAAAGATGTGTATCCGGGTGTTGCAGAATATGGTCAGCAGGTTATTAATAGACAGGTGAATGGTAATTACGACTTGTTTGTTGGAATTATGAAGGGGCGTTTTGGGACTCCAACGCCACAGGCCGGTTCAGGTACAGAAGAAGAGTTTAATATTGCTTATGAAAAATACCAAAATGGAGAGATTTATAATATTTTCTTCTATTTTGGAATTCCAGAGAAATCTGCTTATGAGCTTGATCTTGAACAATTCCAGAAAGTAAAAGATTTTAGGGCGAAGATAGAAAAGAATGGAGTTGTTTCTATGCAGTATCAAGGTTTAGATGACTTCAAAAAGCAGTTAAAAGATAACCTTGAAGACTATTTCGTAAAAAACAAGCCATCTACAAGAAAAAAAAGAATACAAAAGGACAAAGAAGAAAAAATAGTAAAATCAAAAAAAACTTTTTTTGATTACAGAAAGACATGGGAAGATATCCTTCAAAGAAGGAATTATTCTAAAAAAGCTGTAGAAAAAATCAGAAAGGATAAAAAGTTATGTAGATTCCCGAAAGTTTTTTTTCCTCAAGAATCCTTGGTTCAGCAGCTAATGACCAAAGAACCTCTTACTGAGGAAAAAGCTGCCTTATTCTCACTTGCCGTCAAAGATATTGGTCAGATTCCCAGTTACTATGTTAACTACCATAAAGAAGATGTGGAATTAAGCAAACAGCCAGTATGGATTCGCCTTATCGAACGCGAAAAAACACTTCATGGTTCAATGGATGTACTATCCGACAAAGAAGATTGGGCAGTTTACGAACAAATACAACGCTCTCTATATAATCTTGATTTTGCAAAATCCAAAGAACTTCTATGCAATTGGAATGCAAAAGATTACTGGTCGCAAAATAAAGCTATGGGCTTAGCAGTTTATGAAGACAAACAGAAAGAAGCTCAAACTTTATTGGATGAAACGATAAAAAAAGAAAAAGACCCTTCTGAAAAATTGTATGAAGTAATATTAGCAAATTTTATTTCACGTAAGTGGCCACAGCCGTATAGCACAGACGAGTTCTGGCGATACGGGCTGGATGGACAAGGTGATTTACTGAATCATATGATGTCATCACTTCGTAATAAGAAGCAAAAGCCCAAAAGACGTGGTTGGATTGGCTCTACTTGGAATATTGGCAATAATCATGGGGATTATGTGAAAAGCCTAAGAATTCTCCAGTTTATAATTGATTCTGGCATATATGTATCTTTGCCGGGATATATTATGTTTGATATTGCTAACTGGTATGTTGTATTCCAAAACCTGTTTGAATACTTTCCATACCCCTGTTTCTTCTATTCTATTCAA
>OCTW013410373.1_pt1 | contig 44205 bp, 46 predicted proteins | sample 1539671 | NCBI WGS metagenome assembly OCTW01 (sample SAMN02144230, study PRJEB22623) | gut metagenome | biome: sheep rumen | host: Ovis aries | place: New Zealand
GTCGGCGGAGGTAACATATTAAAAAAAGCGTTTATTGACGCTATGCTTCAGGTCACTGGAACTTCGAACACTCCTGATTTACCGACAGAGCATAGTAACGATAGACGCCACTTTGTGTGTATAGTACACGCGCTTTGCTATATTATATATGGCGGGGCTAGTTATATACATACAGCGTGGGGTCTTCGTTGCTCGTTCTTCGGTAAGGGCAAGTTCGAAGGCCTCAGTGATGGAACTGGCAACAATGAAGGTTCCACGCTTTTTATATTCAGACAAGATATCTTCCTTTGTTTGTTTAGTTTTTGAGTTAAATGCTTGAGAGGGACCTAGGGCGACTTAAAAACAACGGATATGATTATTACTAATCCTGACAGAACAAAAGTAAGCAGCGAGAATGTTAATCGCAGCGGAACTCCTATGTTCAAATGCCCTAAATGCAGATGTTAGTGATATCGCTTCTTTTTTTTAAGGAGGTGACAAAGCAGAAAATGTTTGTTGTAAATGTGTCATTGAATTAGAATTGATTTCTTTAACATGGACGACAAATGACAACATCTCCGTTTGAGGCGAAAAGATTGATACCACCTATCATCATACTCATACCTAAATTATCTTAATAAGAATTGTATTGATGTCAAATATATAATTTTGCACCGAAAGAAAATGCCGAAATGCTTTAAAGAAAGTAGGCCAAACATTAAATATATTCAAGATGAAAGCTGTAGTGATTTCGACAGAAGGAGTTGTTAATAGAATCTTTGACACGAGCTTTGGAGATATTCAAACTAAAAAGAGTTTAAGTGAATCCATCTCTGCATTATCTTCAGATGAAGAAGATGATGATGAATTTGTAAACGATCCTCGCTATGCTGAGGTCAAAGCCGCAAAAATTCAGGAATACTCAAATAAGTTGGAAGAATTAAGAAAACGCGCAGATAATTCAGATGGTTTGTTGCCCATTCTTATCCTCGCTGGTAATGTTTCAATGATACGAAAAGATGTCCTTAAACCGGCATTCGAAATAGCACAAGACGCCCCGCATTATGGTTTTGACATTGAAGTGCAAGAAATAGACGCAAATCAATTAACTAGGAAGTTTGTTGAATTAATCGGAAAGCCAAATGGTAAAGATGGTGGTGTATTGGTTGTAAATGGATTAACCAGATTTATTGAAATGTATGATGTTAATGACCAAAGTGGCCTTATTCGTAATATAATGGTTAATCCAAAGGGGGGTATTTCTACCGGATGGCGAGTCATCTTCGTTGAAGAATCTGAAAGCGAAATAATTAATCTTAGTAACTCGTTTGTTGAAAACTGGACTAAAGGTAACATTTACTTTTATTATATAGCAGACTCCAAATAACAAAATATGGATACACAATTGAGAATTATCTATCGTGCAGAAGGTAGACGTAATGGTTCCGTTTGCGACCTGAGAGATTTCTGCGGGAGCATTTGTGATGAGATGATTATAAAGGCAGACCGTTGGTATCGTGCGGCAGATAAAGATGCCATTCTACTAGGTTATGTGAGAACTCATTATCCTGAGGCAGAATGGAGTCATGTTCATTGGGATGAAATTAAGCAAGTATAATTAAATGCAAAGAGGAATCCGAAACGCTTGAAAGGGAGTAGGCCATAATTATTTAATTAATTCAAAAACATGGAAAAATATCATGTAAGATTTAAAGCTTATTATACTGACGGTACTACAGAAGTATGGAATGAGGCATTGTCTAAAGGCAAGTACGATTATTATCTTAATAGTGAAAGAAACAGGAAAGTAATGGCTGAATGTCGTAAAAACAAAAGAGTGAATTTCGTCAAAATGGAATTTGACCGCTACACATTAGATTAACCCCTCTGCTTATGGTTTATTAATTTCATTCTATCTGGCATACATAATGAAACGTGTCTTAGTCATAGCATTCATGGTATATGTAGTTCTTGGTGCTTTTGCTATCAAGCCAATCTTGGTGAAGTTCAAGTGCGATCTAAAGACCATCAATACCCAAGAAGGTGATAAAAGGACAAGATGGACGTTGAATGATCCAGATGGAGGGTGGTGCTATATATACAAAACGAAACATCCAAAGGAACTAGTGGGACATGATGGTTTACTCATATACAAGAAACCTTACACATATGACTATGTAGTATATGACTTACGGTGTCCCGTATGTGACAAGAAAAAAGTTAGCAGTACTGTCTATGTTAATAACACCGCTGTTGAAGCAGAATGTGACAAGTGCAAGACTCGCTATAGTTTGTTCGCAGTCGGTCATTCATTGAATGACCCGAAAGCCGCATCAGAAGGCTTATGGTTGGAATCATATACTTTCACTATCGAAGATGGTACGATGTACATCGACAGTTCGCCAGGATTAGGTCAAAGACTACGACTATGGGAGGCTGAGCAATACTGAACGGTTAAATAATCCAAGATCGACAGAAGATGCTCCTAAGATATCTAAAAGTCTTTTGATAGAAGTGTAATTTTTGTTATATTCGCGGTATAAAGCAGTTAGGTAGTATGGAAGAAAAAGTTGTACACATAATAGATGGTAAAAATGACTATTACTTCGACAGTAGGTCACTTCACGATATTGTTTTCATCAAAGCGGGCGGAAACTATATTGATATAACTCTTACAAGTACGCAGTATGAAAATATTCGCATCCAGATTGGGCAATTTTGGAAAGAGCTGGAAAAGTTGGACATCCCGCATGATTTAGTTCGAATAGATCGTTCTACCATTATCAATCTCAAGCGAATTGTATTCGTTAATCAAAAGAAAGGAACAATAACTCTTCGAACTGGAAATAACAATGTGCCAATTAAAATTGCTAATACTGCATTTGCTGGACTTAAAGAGAAAGTAGCACAGATGATGAAAGATTCACCATATAAGGGTGTTCAATTCGTCAACCGGCATGAATATGATAATCATCAAAGTGAAGGAACCATCCATGAAGGACATGTAGCTGTTGACCTGGGTCTTCCAAGCGGGACTTTATGGGCTTCCGAAGACATGAGTGTCGCTGACGCTGATTTTGCCTTGTATGCTCTTCCTTTATATGATAGTCCCCTGGCTGTTCTTTGGAGCAAATCAAAGAATGATGATTATACTTTGGAAGAAGATAGAGCGAGGTTTGAATGGGGAGGCTCATGGGAGACACCTACTGCTCGTCAATGGCAAGAACTTTTAAGCAATTGTAAAGCGACTTGGGAAGTTAATCCCAATGGTAACATAATCTGTGTTCTAAAGGGCAAAAACGGTAACCATATAACGCTTTCTTCAGTGTCTCCACATCGTGGTTTATGTACATATTGGACTTCCACTGAAGAAATCAAAGAACAAAACAAGTTAGATGAAGAAGAAACTCCAAAGTTCTTCTCCGTCGAGATTAACGAGCCCTATGAAGATGAACCTTGGTATCATTTCATAATGGATCTCAATCGTCCGGAATGCAATCTACACGCTGTAATCTCAAATGATTCCGTAATCAAGTAAAAAGTGGCTATAGCAAAGCACATCGGCATTTCTAAGTCAAGATACACTCTGTATCGTCAATGTCCCAAAGCACTTTGGTTAAAGACATACAGGCCGGAACAGGCAGAAATTAGCGATGCTCTACGTCAGCGCTTCGAGTCGGGAAGTGTTGTTGGTGACTTGGCTAAAGGATTGTTCGGGAACTATTCTGAAGTCACAGCGTATACTTCTGATGGAAAACTTGACCTTGACAAGATGGTCAAAGATACTCAAAGGTGCATAGATGCCGGAGTCGATGTGATATGTGAGGCTTCTTTTGTTTATGATGGTGGTTATTGCGCAGTTGACATCTTGAAGAAGGAGAGTGATGGTTACGCTATCTACGAAGTAAAAAGCAGCACTGATTCTGGCAATGAAATCTATGCTCAAGATGTTGCCTACCAGAAATATCTCCTGTCTCGTTGTGGAATCGAAGTAACTGGGACCTACCTTGTCTGTATCAATTCCGATTATGTGCTGGATGGAGAACTCGACATCCCCAAACTATTCCAAGAACAAGATCTAAGCGAAGCTGTTGCACGAGAATATGCCAATGTAGAGTATCAAGTGGCAAGAGCAAAGAAGATGCTGGCACAAATAGACGTTGAGCCTAATGAGGATTTAGATGTTCATTGCCACAAACCTTACGACTGCGCTTTTTGGAAATATTGTTCTCGACTTCTTCCAAAACAGTCCGTATTCAATCTTTATAGGATGAACTTCGACAAGAAGGTAGCGCACTATAAACAAGGTATTGTCAACTTCGAACAACTATCTTGTGAAAGACTTAACGACAGACAGCGGAGACAAGTTGAGTGCAATCTCCACGATACTATATATATTAATAAGGTGGAAATAGCCAAGTTCCTTAATACACTATCTTATCCTCTCTACTTCCTTGACTTTGAAACAATACAACCTGTCATTCCGGAATACCAGGGAACACATCCCTATCAGCAGATACCGTTCCAGTATTCACTACATTATTTAGAGAAGAAAGGTGGAGAGTTGAAGCACAAAGAATTCCTGGGAGAGTCAGGTGAAGACACAAGAAGGCACTTAGCAGAACAACTATGTGTAGACATTCCGAAGGACAAGTGCGTTACTGCATATAACAAAGCATTTGAGTGTAGTAGGCTGACTGAACTTGCAGAAACATTCCCAGATTTGGCTTCACATCTCTTGAACATCCGCAACCATATAATAGATTTGCTTGTTCCGTTTCAGCAAGGTTGGTACTATGTACCCGCGATGGGTGGCTCGTTCAGCATAAAGAGTGTACTTCCAGCTCTTTTCCCCAAAGACCCAGAGCTTGACTATCATAACTTGGAAGGTAGTGTACATAATGGCGGAGAAGCAATGAGCATCTTCCCAAAGATAAAAGACATGGCTCCAGAAGAACAACTATTAGCACGTAGATCTTTATTGATGTATTGCGAACTTGATACGTACGCTATGGTGAAAGTTTGGCAGAAGTTGAAAGAAGCAGCAGAAGCATAGTTCATTTCATGTAGTCATTAGAAGATTAATACCATCAAAGGCGAGGCTCATACCTCGCTTTTCTTTTTGTTTGTCTATTGAGAATTATGTTACTACCTTCGCATCAAAACTTAATATGAGATTCGTATGATAATAAAAGAAATCAGGTTTACGTATGTGGACAGGAAGTATAATACGGGACCTTTCATCGATTTTTTCGCTGAACTTGAAGTTCCTACCTTGGAGTATGATGCCATAATAAAGGTTATACAACAGAAGCGTCCGGAATATGACGATATAAATGTAATGAGTTTTAAGCGAACGTAGTTTATACCCTAGATAGGGAAATTCCTACCTATCATCTATTATCCCACATATAGTTAGAAAAAGAGTTGCTATCTTTGCATCAAAGAATAGTCGAAGCGCTTGAAAGGCAGTAGACAAAATTTAATTTATAATAGTTATGATTGCTTTTTTAATTGGTTTTGTGGTCGTCGCTGGTGTGTTATTCATAGGTTATCTTTTACTCTCTCTGATTTGGGAGGCAATAATGGCAATGTTATAAATCGAAGCAACTATGAGAAGAAGGTTTATATTATATGTACATGAAATAGCAACGGATTCATCTGGTATGGATTTGTTGATGCAGAGAATTACAGACCATCACATCATCGAAGTCGTTATAGACATCAATGCATTTGAAGAATCGAAGTCTGAAATTGAAGATGCACTTCAAGAATACATACCAGATGTCATCATCTGTGAAGGTATGGCAGCATTCTTTGTACACCCGCTCAGTGGCTATAACCGCATTTGCATCAACCCTGAGATTCATCCTTCATTAAGATGTGATAAAGCATTGGTCGATATGTATAGAGATCTTGAAAGGACTCAGCTTTCTTACGATCGCGGTCAAGATTTCAACGACGATACACACTGCTGGGGTATATTTGGAATTGACGTTGAAAGAAGAGACTTCATGCAACTTTACTATCCTAACGTTACAACGATTCCTCATGTTGTCAAGTCTATCAAAGATGCTATTGACCAATGCATCGAAATTGTACAGATGATGGGAGAATCTAATAAGGTTGACGATTATGGCGTTCACTTCTCCAACTACGGACGAATGATTGTGAAGGTAGATTATGCTTTGTTCCGTGGAGTTAAACAGTACGTCATCCCTGATGGTGTTGTAGCAATTTCGGATGGAGCCTTTTGCGGTGCGGAATTAGAGTCTGTTACAATCCCAGAGAGTGTATCTTACATTGGGAAATGCTGCTTTCGTGATTGTCAGCAATTGAAAGAAATCATTCTTCCGCCAAGACTTTCAACTATTCAAGCAGGATGCTTCTTGAACTGCACTTCGCTCAATCGAGTTGTTCTCCCTAAAGCGTTAACAACTATTCGAACGAAAGCATTTTGGAGTTGTGGTTTGGATTACGTCGAAATCCCCAACAATGTAATATCAATTGACTCCAAGGCGTTTGATGAAGGAGTAAAGGCTATAGCCGGTATGTCAAAGTATACGGATTTACTTCACGAAGCGTATGAGTATAAACTTTCCCTTAACAGTGACGATTTTTAATAATTTCTTGACAATGGTTATATCAATAAAAGAGAATCAGGATCTGCATGCGATTCTGTTCGACAACATAGAGAATTATAATAAGTGGGCATCTTGCTTCTATGACGAATTTGTCTTGGCTTACAGCGAGTTAAGTGGCTCTATTGCTGGCGTAATGACACCTAATATAGTGCGTATTGACGAGGAAGTTAAAAAAGAATTCTTTAATTGGCTTGAAGAAAAAGGTGTCAATATTGCACAAAAATAAACATGAAATTTTCAAACTACTATTTCTATTATAAGCAGGAGTTGTTTCCTATAGTACATTGATTCCCCCTATGTCAAATCCACGTTCTTTCAAAAAAAACTGCGATATCAAAGAAGACTTCATTAAAACTATCAAATCTCCAAGATTGAAGCTCTATGATAACATAGTTCTTCATATCCCCCATGCGGGCATTTCTGGGATAGATAGCACATGGAGTGATAAGTTGTCATTACTAAATGAAGTTAGACGATGGACTGACTGGTATACAGATGTTATTTTTGTCCCTGATGATGTTGCTTCTTTAAAGATACATTCTATTATAGCGACCAACTCGCGGTTCGTTTTAGATATGGAGAGACTTATTGACGACCCACTTGAGAAGGAAGGTCAAGGTATTATTTACACATTCTTTTCTGGAGTCCATCGTGAAGTTGATGTTGAAGAGAAAAAGCGATTGATGATACGCTATACTGCACATCGGGAAGAACTCAAATCATTACTGAATGAACATTCGCTGCTGATTGATTGCCATTCGTTCCCATCTGAATTAAGTGATGTGGACGTGTGCATTGGGGTAAATGATGATTGGAGCAGACCTTCAGACTTTGTTATAGGTATTGTGAAAGAAGGATTCGAGAGGCAAGGTTATAAAGTCAGAGTTAACGAGCCATACTCCAACTCAATTGCCCCCGTAACAAACTTCATCTATAGTTCGTTAATGATAGAGTTGAGCAAGCGTATCTATTTAAATGAAGAAACTCTTGAAGTTACAAGTGATGCCAAGTTAGTTAGAAGTATTCTTCGACAGATATATGGAATTCTTTTAAACCATTCAGAATTGACATAAAGAAGATGAAAAAGATAGTTTACTTACACGGTCTTGGTTCCTCCGGTGCCACCAAAACAGCAGATTACTTGCGAAATAAGTTGCCAGAAATTGAAGTTATATCACCGGACATTCCGCTTCAACCGGAAGAAGCACTTCAGATACTTAATAGACTTTGCTATGAGGTAAAGCCAAATGTCATCGTTGGAACTTCGATGGGGGCGATGTACGCACAACAACTTCACGGTTATAAGAAGATTCTGGTTAACCCGGCCTTCCACGTCAGTGAAATAATGCGCAAGAACTTGGGTAAGAACAAGTGGCTCAATACAAGACAGGACGGCCAAACGGAGTTTGTCATTGACGAAGAACTATGTGACTCATATCAGCAGATGGAAGAGTTGCAATTCGATGGCATTACTGAGTTCGACAAAAAGCATACTCGTGCTTTCTTTGGGACTGAAGATACTTTAGTTAATGGGTATGACGAATACATGCGAAACTATAGCGTGGCAACTCACTATCCTGGCGAGCATCGCTTAGTCCAGAAATGGGTTAAGATTTACATACTCCCATGTATACAAGATCTATTGGATGAAGAATAATTTGCCGGAAGTTGAAGTGATATCACCAACTAATTTCATTATGAATCTGAATCTAAAGAAAGGACAATATGTCGCATTTTTGACGAATCAGCCAGCAGTACATCTTAATGAGATGTTTGGCTATAACAATCTTGGTCCTGACGATTTCGAGAAGACAGAGGAGATTGGAGTGATAAAGATGGTAATAGATGACTGTACGTATCTCATTAATACAGGCGGTTTCTTTTGCGTCGTAGACAGCAAGGATATTCTTCGTGTTGTTCCAATCGAAGACGTCTCCCAAGAAGAGTTAGAATTCGAAGAACCGATCTACTATCAGGCACCTAATGTGTATTCCTGCCAGGAAACATCTTCTGGGAATACTATTCAAGAAAAGTGTAAAAATGCTGCGCGAGAGGCTATGAACCAACTCTTTCCCGAAGATGAAATTAAGAGCATCGAATTTATCACTGACGAATTCAAGAAGAGCGATTTGCGAGAATTGGTCAACGGATTTCTTGCTATAGTTACCAATGAAGAACTAAAAGAAGAAGCAAAAGAGGCCACTTCTGAGTTCGAAGAGGTTCTGCAAGCGAAGAAGTTCAAGGAATATTATACTTCTCGCATAAACGTATATGATCAAGATGATAAAGAAAAGAATAGTGTTCGTTGCTATTATGCTGCTGTAGACTTGAAGTTTAAAGAAGTCGTAATCATGAGAAATGGAGTAGAACGTTCCCGCTTTTGTACTAGTTTGGGGCCAGGATATGATGCTATATCAAGGTTACGGATGGGCATAATCCGGACATTTATGAGTAGATTATAGTGTTGTCTATTAGGAGACTTATAGGGTACGTCCTCCTACTTAATTGTCGATTCGGTTTGTTGTGCTTCGTATCTCTTTATTAGGCGTAACACTTGAGTCGGATTGAAACAAAAACCTTTTGGTGTTGTGAATCCATTTTCATTCAGATAGTCTGCTTTCTGTTTCAAACTACCTTGCATAAATTTTATAGCTGCATAAGCGTGACGGTTTGCTTCGTTCTCATCAGCAGCAGCTTTTCGCTTGGCAACTCCAAGATGATTGAATTGCCTGAGTGTATCAGCAGCATGTGGATTACCTAAACGTTTACCCTCTCTTTTAAGTGCTGCTAACGCTTCCTTTGTTCTCTTACTAATCATCTCCCTTTCTTTTTGTGACAGAGTTGCAAAGATACCCAAAATTAAGGTATCGTTAGCATCAATGTCACATACTTCAAAGGTCAATTGCTTATCTTTCTTCAAAGAGAAGATGTCCATAATGTCGCGGGATAAACGATCGAGTTTTGCCACTATCAAGATTGCATTTTCCTTCTTCGCGTGTGAGATTGCTTTTTGTAGTTCTGGTCTATTGATAGTCTCCTTTCCAGACTCTTTCTCAGAATAACTGCCAACGATAACTCCACTCAGGTTCTTGACATACCGATCAATAGATGCATTTTGCGCTTCTAGACCTAATCCTTGCTTAGAGGTTGAAACTCTTGTGTACGCGATATATCTATTCATAATCACTATATTTTATACCGCGAAGATACTAAAAATAATCGATAACAAGATAGAAACGTGCGATAGTATTGTGTCATGCACAGTCTTTCTTAGATCTATTTAGCTAAGTTTGGATTTGTTAGGATAGCGATGAAGAATCTATTGTACTTTTACTATAACTCTTCCTAGTATATTTTGTATCAGTAAGACCATACTGTCTCATAATCTTCCTTGCTTTTCTTTCACGACATGGACACCATCTCATTATTTTGTTTTTTATGTCCGTTTGAGTATCTCCGGGTTGAATTAATGCTCTTATTTGTTCTTCCGTCAATGTTTTCTTTCTTTGCGAACAATCATAAGATGTGTATTTGAATCCATTTAAGTAAGCGAATCGGTTGAACTCTTCAACGTCCGTACTCATCATTTCTAACGAAACTGTTATAATATCGGGAAGTTTGATTAAAAAATGATCATCCTTATATATGGTGAAATATGTTAATGCTACTTTTATACAGATAAAATAAATATGCTCCTTATAAAGCGTCTCCGGATTATATTTGTTTATAAGCATAGATAGAGTAACAAATGTGAGATGCTGGTAAATCTTATAATCATATACTAAGAGTTGGTTCGCTTTAAAATCAATGGATAAGTGAAACTGCTTCTTAATATAATTTATTAATGAGAAAGAAAGAAAAGAAGATATAAAGAAATCTTTTGTCCTATTTCCATTTCTTAGTTCTAATGAGTAATCTGTTACAAGGGAATGTGAAATTCTATTCAGTATGGACTCATCCCCATGAAACCAATCTAAATAGAATTGCATCGGATTCAATGAGTCTTCTTCAATCGTTTTGAGGAATTGTTTTAGAAGACTATTATTGATAGTAGATGTCATTATGAGATTTCCACGAAGTTCTTTTCCTAATTTTTCTTTTAGCATCATAGTCTTTAATTGATTAAAAATTTTATTATAAGGCGTGCGCCGCGCCCCCAAAAGGCGCTGGCACGCCAGAGTTTTTTGTTTTTTTTATAAAAAAAAACTATTTTACTATTTTCTATTATACTATTAATAGTATTTTTATGCCACATTTCGTGCCACATTTCGTGCCACATTTCGTGCCACATTTCGTGCCACATTTCGTGCCACATTTTGTGTCTAGTATAGATTGTACAGACAAATCTTAAAAAAGTCTCTACTTTATATAAAAAATGAGAACAAACTTGTGAATGGTTGTTCTCCCTTGTACATTTATTCGCACATATCAGATTTACGCGCGCAGTATCATATATAATTCGGATTATGCTTTGGGTTTAATAATGAATCCAAAGGTTTATCGTTACTACCAGTTCTCTTGCTCCACCATAGTTCCTAAACTCACAGAAGTAGATTCCCTGCCAGGTTCCCATATTCAGATGCCCGTTGGTGATGGGAATGGTTATGCAGACACCGCTAAGAGTAGACTTCGCATGAGCTGGCATATAATCAGAACCCTCCAAGGTATGCTCGTAGTAGGGCTGATTCTCTGGAACTAAGCGGTTGAAGATGGTTTCCATGTCAACCCTCACGTCTGGATCACAGTTCTCATTGATGCTCAGTCCACAACTCGTATGCTTCGTGAAGATATTGATGATACCAGTCTTAGGTAGTTTCGGCAACTGGCTAAATATCTCACTCGTCACCAAGTGAAAGCCTCTTGACTTGGGCTTTAGTGTTATTTCTATCTGCTGTACCATAGTCTATAATATCAAATGTTTCATTGGATGACCTCCCCATTGGTTGTCATTCACATATCGGAACCCTACGGAAGAATACAAAGTATCTCCTGATGTGTTCGCTTTATCCACTAACAGACCAACACAGGGAAGTCCCATGCTGTTAGCTCTTTCTTTTGTTGCTCTAATCAGTAGTTTAGCAATACCCCGATAGCGATACTCTGGCAAAACAGCCAATGAATCCAAATATAGTTCTCCTGCCTGTGTCTCATCATCCATTCCTGAGTGATCCTTGCCAATATGTTTCTTTGCAGCCTCGATGAAAGCTCGGCGCAGTTCAAGCAGATGGCCACCATTATAGCTAACAGAGATACCAACCACTTGATGATTAACCATAGCAACCAGAGTATTCTTGTAGCTGTACTGTGAATCCTCTCGTTCAACAAGCATCGTCATCATCTGACGGAAGTCCTCCAGTCCATAGCCATCACCACAGAAGTACAGACAGCAATCGTCTGTCATTGCCATCATTATCAGGCTTGCTATCTCTGCTGCCTGGTTCTTTGTTGCTTCTTGTATCTCTACCATATCATACTCAATCCCACCTCCAGAACTTTCTCAACTCATTGGTAATGTCATCCCAATCCTTCATCGTGAATGTACTTTCGCCTATTATCATTATGGTCATTTCTGTCACATCGTACTTCCGATAAAGATTTGTGTCCCGGAACCCATTACGAAGGTAGAACTCATGCCTACGTTCCCTCTGATCCTTGTTTTCACACTCTTGTTTAGGCGATTCCATGTCAAGAACACAAGTCTCACCCTTGTACTTATCAATGAGAGTGGTTAGAATCTCCTGCCCCTTGCCCTGACCTCGTAGTTCTGGTAAAACAGCGAAGTACCAGTACCAGTTAAAAGGCTCATGTGGAAACACAATCGTAAAACCGATGAAGTCCTCTCCCTCGTAGTAAGCAGTGAAGTCTAGGTGCATTTCTCCAATCAAGCGCACCAAGTCTTCCCAAGGGATTTGCTCGTCCTCTGGAAATGCCGTCTGATAGAGCTGCTTAATCTGCTCATTGACGTTGGCTGCTGTTATCTGTTTTGTTGTCATTTAATAAAGCTGATTATTCCAAGGAGGCAATACTCCATTTTTATATGTAGCTTCTGCAAGTAATAGTCTCTCTACTTCTACAGGATCATCCTCTTCTGTATCATACCAATCGATTGAAAGAATAGATAACCCCATTTCCTTCATTTTCTCAGGCCAAATGCGTCTACGAGGGAGTTTCCCAAACTGATGACCATTTACCAGTCTGTCTTTTATCCCACCCAAGCCACACTTTCGATGAACAATAACACCGTTTTCTTTCTTTCCAGAACGGCCAATATATAATAGTTGCTCATTAGCCCATACGATATAGACTCCGCTTTTATCTGTAGGAGCATTGCAGACATATCTCAAATTATCATCAACATGGAATTCAAACTGCCCAGTATGACTGTATTTGTTCAAAATCTCAAACATAGTTTCGTTCATTTTAGTTTAATCACGTCGCTCCACCTCGTTGTAGGATTGGGGCTTCTATAATCATGTTTGATAGCATTGGCAAAAACATCTGCCTTGCCCTTGCCGTCTTTCCTAGTGTATTGCTGAGAACCAAGCACTATAGTCTCGCTTCCCTGCATCCTGTTAATCCTATCTATCACTTCATCAAGCCGCTTCATCTTCTCAAACTGTTCAGCGTTGATGTCGAATAGGTCTTGCTGGATAGGGCTGTCAGCACCAATACCCATCACTATCACACCGGCTTTCTTATATTGATACCCCTGCCTATAGATTTTCTTTAGCACCTCATTGGCTGTTTCAATGATGGTTATGGAAGAACTGGTAGGCGTTATCAATCGTTGCTCCTGGAAGTTCCAATACTGTGCAAGATCCTCTCTGAAGGCATTGGTATTGACAAATACACCTACAATAGAGGCTACTGTTTTCTGCTGCCTAAGTTTCTCTGCACACCTTGCAGCATAATTGGAGACATGAGTACGCAGCGTATCGTAGTCACTAATCATGCCGTTAAAGCTCCTACTGGTACAGATACTTTTCTTCTTCGCCATTTCCTCATTCGGCACACAGTCCTCACCATTCAACTCTCGCCATGTCCTTTGAATGACGATGTTGTTGAAAGTCAGCTTAACCCAATCGCCATTGTGATCCGCAAAGTCATAAGCCGTCTTTACACCCAAGGCTTCGAGTTTGGCTGCATATCTTCTCCCGATGCCCCAGACTTCATCGATGGGGTACAGTTTAAGAGCCTTGATGCGCTTCTCATCGGAGTCAATCATGCAGCAGTGACGGTAGCCCTGGTACTTCTTTGCAAAGTGTGAAGCCATCTTAGCGAGAGTTTTGTTTGGAGCCAGACCAATACTGACAGGCATACCCACATACTGCTTAATCTTCTTATGCAGATTCTCGCCCCACTTTTTCAAGTCCAGATGCTCCATGCCGTTGAGGTAGATAAAGCACTCGTCGATACTATAGCGGAAGTATGCAGGAACTTCTTGGCTGATAAGGCTAACTATGCGCCCTGTTAGTTCACCATATAGCTCATAGTTGGAAGAGAATACAGCTATCTTCTGGTTAGGGAACTGCTGGGCTAACTGGAAGTATGGTGTCCCAGCCTTTATTCCCATTTTCTTGGCTTCATTACTGCGAGCCACTACACAACCGTCGTTATTGCTCAACACAACAACAGGCTTGCTCTCCAGGTCTGGTCGAAAGACACGCTCACATGAAACGTAGCAGTTATCACAGTCAATGATGCCGTACATAAGTATTATTCCTTTAGAGATACTTTATAGCTTACAGGTTTTCCGTTCAACTCTTTAAGGCTACCATGAATCATTAGTAAATCTGCTTGCCTAGTAGCACTCTTGAAATTGTAAATCCTGTAAACGTAGTAATGCTCCTTGTTAAGTTCACTGTAGAATAGTTCATTGGAAGAGAAATAGAATGGCTGACCAACACCTCCAGTAGTGGTTTTTACCTCAATATATCTTGGGGTAATTCCATCATCCTCTACAGATTCTATGTCATAGCCCTTCCCGTCACCTTCTTCTATTGAAGTGTGAATGACAGAGTGTGAGATACCAAGTTTGCTCAATCGCTCTTTCTCATAGGTTACAGCCCATTCTTCACCTAGTAGTCCAATGCCTCTGAATATTTCATCCTTCTTGGCATAGTCAACACCTTTAACTGCCTTGAACTCCCCAGAGAAACTTTCATTAACATGGGAGAACTGAGAGGCTTCTATCACTTTGGGACTGCTACTGGCAATAGGTTTCTTTTTATCTGACTTGGTGTAGGTGTTGTTATTAAAGTATCTGGCTACAGCATAGATGAAATCCTGAGTTAAAAGGTTATAGTTCTCGTCAGTATAGCTATGCGAAAGCATCCATTTATTGTATTCTGCAATAAACTCTTTTTCCTTCAGAAGTTCTTTCTTGACTTCTTCGCAGAGACTATAGAACTCAATAAATCGATCAACCTTGCCCGTCTCTTTACGCTTATACTCCACCATGCTTGCAAATGTCTGGAATATGCTGAACTTGTATATATAATGCGCCTTGGGGTAGTGCAGAGCCAAATAAACAGAGATGGCATGAATATCCTGAAAAGATTGTAAATTATCGCGCCCTTTCCAATCGCTATGACCCTCGTCTGCCATTGTCTTTACCAACTTGTCAAAGCCAGACATATAAGCAATCGCTCTTTCTTTTAGGGGTATAGTTTCATCGAAGAGGTTTGTTAGCAACTTGTCTGTAACATCTTGTTTCTCTTTGGAAACTTCAATCAGCATACCCAAAGGATAGTATGTTTGTGAATCGAGAAGATTAACATGCTTAGATAGACCTTGAATGGTGCGTGAAGTGATTGACCCCTCGACATGGAATGTGTTTTGGAAATGCTTTATAGCTTCCCATTTATAATCTTCGAGATTGTTTATATAATCCCAATTGGAGATATAGGCGTTAATATATGGCTTTAGGTCTTTCATCTTTATCTGTTTAGAAATATATCGTTGTTGTACCTGCCCACGTCGTATCAGCTGTTATTGTTATACGCAGCGAGGCAGACTTTATATTGGCCTGAATCTTGGGATATAGGGAGTGTTCCTTTGATTCAGGGTACACATCAGTATAGTTGTCAACTTTTACGGAAAACAGCTTGACACTATCTATTGTTACTTCTGGAAGTCCACAGGATTCCGTATAGAAGCCCTCCATTTCTGGGTAGCCTTCACCAATCACATCTTTCTCACAGCCAGTAACCATGAGGCAAGCAGAAAACAATAACAGCAACTTCTTCATACTTTCTCAAATGTTCTAATTAAGTGAATGACTACACCCCACACCTGAAATTCGTTTGGATCATCGACACGGAACACAGGATAATCGTCATTGGCTGGACGCAATTCAATATAGCCGTCATTCTTGTGTGTCAGATCCAGGAACTTCATTGTAAAGCCGCCATCCCACCATGCAACCACGATTGAACGATCATGCGGCTCTACTGCTCTATCGATGATGACCCTATCGCCATCAAACAGTCCTGCATCTTTCATACTGTCACCCTCTACGTCACCATAAAACGATGCTTCGGGATGCCTGATGTAGTCACGGTTAAAATCAAGCGTCTCATGCCTGTAATCGTCAGCAGGAGAAGGAAAACCAGCCGCTATACCAGCATGTTCAAGTTCAATCTTGGTGTCGAATACACCTCGTATTATCTTAATATTGCCCATTACTTTGCTCCCATTTATTTGATAAATCCTTATAAAACTTTACTGTGGAAATGTTTATCTCGTGAAAAGCTCTTCCAACTCTTTCATAATTGTCGATATCTGGATTATAAAATTGCTTACGCAGTTCTCGTCTATACTTTAAATTTCTGTCGGAAGTTTCATATTCTTTTTTAATATCAGGTGGCAAAGGCCTAAAACCTCTAAGTAATGCAGAAGTCATCCAGCGAACATGTTCTACCCTTTCATAGATGTGTATCAATTCCCAATTATTATTTATATCTTGTCCTTTCATACACCTTAGTATAGAAGGAAGTCCAAGGGTATCATTAATTGTGTTAATACGCAGTTCTATAGATAAATGATTCCAGTCCATATAGATTTCTTCTTCTGAGGCTTTACTATAATGATCGTTTTTAAATGTATTATAGTCCATAGTGGAATAAAAGTAATTAAACAATCTTGCAGTTGACTCTATCCACTCATTTTGCTCTGGATAACTGTCTAACATTCCCCACGGCACAATACTGTTATAACGAGAACCTGTAAGATACCTGCTCAGCGAATAATCAGATTTAACGTAGAGCCAAATGGGGACGTTGTTATCAAAAAATACTCTTGGCAAACCTAATGCAATATTAATGTTCTTAGAGTCATTTTCATTACATATGATTGCCGTAAGGATTTCATTCTCATTTAAGCATAATTGACTTAATTCTTCTTGCAATAATATATCATCAGGCACACTTTCAATAAATTCCCACTCTATGTCCATTAAATCTTGTTCTGAATCAGGTTTGTGAATGCTTATTGATATGGATTTACCATCCCGAATACTTCTTATTGAATAGTGACACATTTTGAGATAATCAGAATACCTACCTCCAAAAATACCTCTCTTTTTGTTGAAATCTTCATCAATTACAGTTATTTTTGTCTTTATGTTATTCGTGATATAATTAGGAAAATGGCAAGAAAGTGCAGCTGTTTTAGCAATTATCTCTCCAGGAGTGGTCATTCCAAATATTAAAATGTGAACACGATAATTGGAATTCACATTTGGTGTTTTATGTCCTCTCATATAAAGACTCCTATCGGGCCAAACGTTTTCAGGGTCAATCAATATCTTACGTGCCCAACTTTCATCAGAATTCATAATATTCAAAACATGGTATCTGTCAATAAGCGCGTCATCACCATCATTATAACTTCTGTTCGAGAAAAGCGTAAAAGACGATTGTTCTTGCAGTAATAAGAAGATTTTAGACCTTCCATAATCTTTTAGCTTGCTCAGTTCTGAAAAGCATTCTAAATTCTTGAAATCTGAATTGTCCTCACTCTCTCCAACGATGTAAATAGCGAGAGCCTCGTTAAGATGGAGACTTGCTAGATCCTTTTGTGACGTTCTGCTTGCATGAAAAACATAAATACCATTATCTAATCCAAATAATCCATCTAACTCTTCTCTAATTTTGGGGACACTATTTTCAACAATTACTTCAATATTTGCATTTCCAATCATCCGTTTTATGATTCCCAAAGCAATGTCGTTATACCCTATAATTGAGATTTTATTTTTTAGTCTTAATCGGACATCCCCAGATTTGAACAATTCAATTTTGTTTCTCACACTATTTGTCAATACCATAACTAAAAATCCACTAAAGAAAATCACACCTATTAGGTACAATAATTGAAGCAATAGATGATTATCTTTAGGAGGATAGTCAAACGAAGTCATATTATGGAATAACCGAGAACTATCCATATTCAATATGAAAGTCAGTGAGATAAAGACTAAAACAAAGAATATGAAAAGAAAAGCCAATTGCCGGATCATCCCACCTGCAATTAATTTGTATATGTATATTTTAAATTTTTCATATATTCTCATAATTGTATCATTTTAAGAATCCATAATTTTTATAATATCAAACACACTATCCAACACGCAGCACTGGCAATAGTTACAATAGCAGCCACCATACCCAGGCATCCAGACGAACATCCCTTGTTCTTGCTCAGAGCCTCTTGAAGCTGCTTCTCCAAATCCCTTGCTTGATCCTTTGCTTCTTGCAGATCCTTTGCAGCCTGAGTATTCTGAGCGGTCAACTTCTGGAGAGACTTGTTTAGCTCTCCATTGGTATCTTGCATCTTTTTCAGGCTCTCATTGAACTCCTTAGACTGTTTGGCACTAGCTTCCGTCTGAGCCTTCATTTGTCCCTGGAGTTTACCCAACTGTTCTGCATGTGCCTTTTGTGCTGTCTCATTAGCCTTGGTTATCTCGGTGAGTTTCTTCTGCAACTCTTCGTTTTGCTTGTTGGTTTTCTCCAGCTGCTCTTTATGCTGCTTCTGGATAGCTTCGACTTGCTCTTTGTTCTTTTTAGTGGCTTCGGTTTGTGCCTTAGTTAGAGCCTGTACTTGCTCGTTATGCTTCTTGACAGCCTCTTCTTGTGCCTTCGTGAGTTTAGAAAGTTTTTCCTGTAGTTCCTTGTTCTGCTTCTGACCAGCCTCCAGTTGATCTTTGAATTGCTTTTTTATTTGCTCAGTCAAGACAGCACGAGATTTTGTTTTCTTTTCTGATACATTCTCAACCATGTCAGAGAAATACTGTCCCAAGCCATTTGGAGTCGGAGCCTCTTTGTCAACAATCTGCTTGACGAATAGCTTTTCCTCCACATGACCAATAGCAGCAATGATTGGGGTCTTTAAGTTGACGATGGTTTCTAAAACACTTAGGTCATCAGCAGCTTCAACTTTTGCACCCCCACCTCGTACTAAAGCAATCGCATCATAGCCTTGTGGGTCAATTTGCTTCAATAATGTTGCAAAATCATTAGGAGAAGAGAAATTCACCCGGTACTCAGAGAAATCAATAGCACTTTTAGCAGCGTTGATACCAGCATTGAAGTCAGCCATTGTTATAGATGTTGTGGCAAAGACAAGCGCGACTTTTGGACGCTCATCAGTGAATAACTTTTGCTCCAAGAGACCATCTACATTCTTATAGCCTAATGACACCTTCTTACGGCGTAGTTCTATCCGCTTCAATTCATCTTCATCAACGACCTGCTCTTGAACTATCTCAATACGGCTTACAACAAGCATCAACTGGATATGGCTGTTGTTCTGCACACGCCTACCAAGTACACCACCAACAGTCACCAAGTTACCATCCTTCAGTTCCTCACTTTGCTTTTGTGTCATCTGAAGGGTTATCTCGGTTTGGGTGTCCTCGTCTCTAAGCACATCATATCTATAAGTCCAACGGGGATCATGCTTCGGGTTCTTTAGGTAGATGCCCCGTAAAAATATAACCTGAGAGTTTACGTCCTGTCTGGAAAGATAGGCTGTAAACATTCCCAACAACTCCGATGGTTTGTAGATGGTTGCTGGCAGGTTCTGATTGGTCTTTGATACGTCGTTCATATTCTTTATATCTCCGTTACACCCCAGAGGTGGAGTTTATTGACCATAGAATTTGTTACAGAATTAGCAGGATAACCTACAAAGGTGTCCTTCTTGTCAAGAATTCCTGAGAAAACTTCCTTATACTGGGCTGGTATGACTTCGAATGCCAGGATTTCACTGACAAGATTCTCATTGAACATCATTTCGCCACTATCTAGCAGCCTTGCCTCTTCAAACTTAGATAGGCTGTCAGCTCTCATCACAATCTTTGGACGTGATTTGTTCTCTTTTGATATTGTGAGGACTGCATCATCTTCATTGGCAATCGTTGCAAATATAAGTTTGGACTCACCATATCTGGAATATTCTCTCTCTTGATAATCCAACAGTTCTTCTACTGAAACCTTTACAACGTGGCCATTATCATATCCGAGAACCAAATAACTTTTTTCCTCCTGTGCCAATACAGTCAGCGTTAATAAGGACAAATCATCATAATCGTATTCTGCCATTCTCTTGAACTTATTATTGCCAAGGAATTTGAAGAATCCAATTGGCTCGACATAATTGTCATAGTCCATGTATTCGGCTAAGACATTCTTCCTTATACGACTGGTTCTTATCTCATCTTCCTTTGAGGTTATCAATGGAGGTGTTACAGCAACAGTTCCTTGATTGGGTTCAGGGACGGTCTCTTGGACTTCCTCAACAACAGGAGTAGCTTGCAGTTTACGGCTTACTCTCTGGTACTCATTGAACTGTATCTCGTTGAGTCTTCTCTTTGTGCCAGCCTTGCGGACATACCACTCATTCTTGTATGGCAGTCCCGATTGGATGGGCAGGATTTCCATTATTAAGACATCCTTATCCGTATTATCTTCATCAAAGCAGATTCTCTTTATGTAAGTTGTAGCTATACTGTTATCCCATTCCAGAGCAACCGCATCGACTATCGACCTAACATATTTTTCTTTATCGCCATAATAGAGCGACGTATTCAAGTCCTCTTCTACGCCGACACCATATCCGAAGTTGTTAACCCCAATGTAAAGTGTTCCACCTCTGGTGTTGAAGAAAGAGTCAATAACCTTCAGTATCTCATCTTTTTGCTTCTCTGGATTGGGCAGTCCACTATTGTCATCAGCAGCAAACACGAAACTTGTTTTGTACTCCGTTTCCTCAGTCTCTTCACCTGTACCATAGAGCTTCAACCCTGTCTCATATCCCTTCAGATTCAGTAATTGGATTATCTTGTTGTGGATATTTGTAGCACTACTTTCCAAACTGTTTGCCTTGGTGATGTTATACGCCAAAACAAGTGAAGCTAGGTTCTTTAATGATGGGTTTGTATTAGCGAGGTTGACCAAATCCATGTTATGCTCTTCCCTGCCGATAAAGCTGACCGTTTGGAGTTGCATGAATCTATCCCTTAATACGATATTATTACTGAAAAGCTCAGCATTGGCATTTGCGAGTTGTGTCAGTTTATCCTCATCAACCTTTGAATTTTGAGCGAAGTCATGGAGCATGGTTATAATATCCATCCTGCCCTTATAGTAAGCTGCCTGAGATTCCCAACCAATCAAAAGGCACAGGATTCTTGCAAAGCCCAGATAATTGAATGACTTGACGTATTCAGAATCTATCAGGGCCATCCTGTCTATCATGTAAATAACCTCTCTTACATACGATTCATCTATCAGTTTGTCGCTCTCCAATATCTGATCTTCCTCCTGTTCTGATATATTCTCTGGAATTTTAGCAACACTACCATCTTCCATGAGATTTTTGAAAGCTGTGTTTAGGTCGAAGTCATAAGATGCGAAGTCCACGATGTCACAGGATATATGGAACGTGCCAGAACCAGAACCTATCAACCTACAGCGGACGATACTATTCTTGCCTATTCCGTCAAATTCTCCTGCGTTCCTAATGCTCACACTGACACCTTCCTTTGTGATGGCAGGAGCATTGCCATAAACATTCGGGGTGTTACCTACTGAGCAGATAATATCTTCGTCATCAGAATAATATCCATCGGAAAAATAATTCTTCAAATCTTCGAGCATCGAGAAATGGAATTGCCCATCTTCCACATCGATAATCTGTGCCTGGAATACATAGCGGCTACCATCTGAGGCATAAAAGTGACGGAGTGAAGTTGATATAGAATAGCCTACAATGTCATTTATATAGATGTAGCCTGTACCACCAATCTCGTCCTCAATCTGACAATAGTATTTATTCCTATCATCAATATCTTGCCCAGTAAAGGTAATCTTCACAGTGTCATCTATTCGATGCTGCTTCTTATTCTTCTTTGCAACAACCTGGGGCTTTTTGTTGCCATTAAAGAATTCTGATTCTATCTCTTGCCAAACAGACTGGTATGGGCTTATATCGTTAGACTTGACGGATGACAAACTCGTTTCTGTCTTTGATGGTAAGAATACCTGTAGGTTCTTCCATAGTCCCAAATCACTTGGAAACACAGGACGGAGGTTCCCTTTATCTCCACCTGTTTGAAGGTGTATTCCGTTCCCAGAGATTACTAATCTTCCATTCCCTTTAGAAAAAGAGTTTACCGTATCTATGTTAGTATAAGGAGAGCTGTAGATGTAATGGGGCAGCATCTTCACGGCATCTATAGAATACACAGGAAGTTTTGCCGATGAATGGAATAGGTTATAATATGCAGCGTTGACATGCTTTTCTGGACTCGTTGGATAAAGGTATGATGAAAGCACACATAATCTGGCTGCATTAAGTCGGTAATCTGCAATGCCTGATGTATTTGAATCCTTAATAAGCAGAAGTTGGATAGCCAAAGCCAACATATTATTGTCGATTAACTCTTTGTTGTCCTTGGTTTTATCAATCCTACCGTCACTTTCCCTAATATACAGTTCAAGCAACTTTATCAAAGCACTACTAAACGGTTCTCTTTCCCATATCTTGATGTCTTTTTCGCTGATAATGTCTAACAGCTCTTTAATCCTGCTATTCATCAGATCAGGTCTGCGCAGGAATAGGGCTGAAAGAATATTAAAGTTTTTGCTCGGATGATAGACGAAACCAGAAACCTTTAGCTTATTGAACAAATTGTCGATAAATTGAGTAGGCGTATCTTGCTCTGTCTCTTCATTCCCGATAAGTTCTGCCGCCCTTATGTAGTAGCCAGTTTGCTCAATAAGGAAAGTAAGCCTCTCTTGATAGAAGTCCCTCTCATTATAGCTGCAAATATTAAGAAGGTCAGACAGTTCTAATAAGTCTGAGCAATCCCGCCTCACGATTTGTAAGTCGATCTTTTTGTTTAACAAGCTCTGGATCCATCGATGACATTGGGATTCATAGGATTTTTCTTTTTCTTCGGTAAGTAATAATTTAACAAACTCTTTTGTGTTCCAAGATATTTCCCTGGATTCAAGCAATTCAGTTAGCTTGCCTTCAGTCAGGTTGTCACTACTTTGCTCAAACTCACTTATATCTACAAGTTCAATTTTGGGATGCTTCTCGCTAACCGCTAACACTCGGCATTTCACTGTTTGACCTTTAAACAGTACAAGTTTAGCCGTACCTTGGAGATACGACGTTATTCCTGTTTTCTCGTCGATTAGCTCACAGTAATTTGTGAACAGTGACTTAACTTTGTAATTAACAATGTCACCTATTTTATAGGCTTGCATTGGGGTTAGCTTTTCTTGTTCCATAGTTGTATTTAGTTAAAATGGTAAATCGTCATCAGAAGCATTGGTCGGTTGAGGTGGAAATACACGGTTGAAAGGTTGGGGTATGCTTCCTTGAACTGGTCTCTCATGCTTTGTCTTACCAAGGGAAAGACCACCAACAACAGTGGCTCCTAAAGACTCCATCTTCCGCTTAAATGTTCTCATAGAATCACCTCTGGTAATGACATCATCGAACAAAAGTACATACTTCCCTTTGAAAAAATTTTCATCGAAGGAGAGTTTGTTTGTATCAATGCTTGTACCTCCAGAACGTCTTTCTTCTTTTTCTGCAATAACGGTAATATGTGGATAGGCGTTAATCATGCCTAATTCGCTACATATTCTGTTTGAAAAATCTTCATATCTTGCTTGCGTCTTAACCTGTGATGACGCTGGTATGCAAACTAAGGTAAGATATTTCAGGCTATATTCCTCAAATGTGGTCAACAGTTTGTTCTTCAACATAGGAATAGCCTTGTCTAAAGCTTCTTGATGGTCAGATGTAGAGGTCTTACCAGGCGTATTCTTGAAATCCCAGACAATCCATCTGTTAGACCATTCTTCCTCAGTGGCCTCGAAATCACAGGTCGTGGGGTAGTAGTAAAAGAGATAAGAATAGTGAAGCCCACCAACCAAGGTGTCCCATGAAGAAACTGATTCTACAAGATTCCTTTGGGCTTTTTCCTCTTTCTGCTTTTCTTCTATAATCTTAGCTCGACGGCTATTCTCTTTGTCAATCAAATCCGTCATTTCTTTCCTGTCATAAGCTTTAAGCAAACTTATGTATGTAATAACAGGGTATGCGTCGGAATCATAGGAGATTATCTTCTTACAGAGATTTTTTAGCTCGTCATTTTCGGTAGCGATGTCAAAAATTACAATTACGTCATCTGTAAGGAGTATTCTTTCTTCATCATCATTCTCGTCATTATCATCAAGAGCAATGGTGTCATCACATGAAATGCGTCCATTGTATTCCTCTGTTGACAATATTTTCAGGAGAGGCTTGTAATGGTATTCCAAGGCTTCTTTTTCCCAATCTTTATCATAATTGAACAAGACTGTTATTGTTTCATCCTGATCTTTGCAGTAATAATCGGCTATTTCCTTTATAAACTTTGCGATTCTTTCATATACATGAGGCTGGAAAAAGCGTGATTTCCCCTTTAATCCAGGAAGCCATGATGCCGCATCTTTTATTTGAGGGAAATAGGTGTAGTCAAGATCCTCTTGGCACATAGCTTCACAAAAGAACTCCCATACCCTATAAATTCCATTAACATCATTACCTTTTACATCTGTTTTAACAAAAGGGATTAAATAAAAATATCTTCCATAGTTAGGAATAAACTCTTTTGACAATTCATAGCATTTACTTGTAAAATCGGATTGACTCTTTTCCCATTTGACACTAATTATATGCTTGTCTAATGCTTTTATTTCATTTTCTGCATCTGAAATGGCATGGTCTGTTACACCATATAGCCATTTCTTCTTATGAGATTTTTCCCACTCAGCAAAACCGTCAGGGTATGAATCCTTAATTCTTTCAGCATCCTCATGCCATTTTTTTTGCCTTATTTCTAATTCCTTCCTCCGTTTTTCTTCCGCAATTTTTAGTTCTTTCTCTTCTTCCTCCCAGACAGCATCTTTCCTACTACAGATAACTTTAAGCTTCTGTATTTCAGGAGCGTATTTGCTAATATATATCTTGTTATCTGTTTTGTATTTTGAGAACGCCCTAGGATATTGCTTTTCAATGAATTTAGCTCTCTCAATAATCTTATCTTCATTTCTACTTACAATTATTTTATAGGCAAGCCACGGCCCACCTATAGCTACTCCCAAAAGAGCATAGAACAGTAATGGATGTATTCCATAATCTGCACTAAGCCAAATTCCAAAGAAAGGTAATACACAAAGTGCAATAAAACCTAAACACCCTTTTAGTTCTTTCATCGTATTAACGTCAGAATTTCACTTGGCTTTATTATTGCATGAGTATAGCCAGACTTGACAAGCTCTGCTTTCTCTTTTGTTCCCCAAAAACAAGCAACGCTCTCAATACCAGCTGCATTAGAAGATTGAATGTCAATAACACGGTCGCCAAAGGATATAGCACTCTGGGCATCACATCCCAACATTTCCAATGCTTTCAACATGGGGGCGGGATGTGGCTTAATAGGTTTGGCATCGTGATATGCAACAATATGGTTAATTGGCAAATTAAACTGCTGCACAACCTTTTCAACATAAGGACGCGGTGAAGTGCTAACTATACAGGTGTTGATGCCAAACTTCCTTATTACGTCAAAAATTTCGTTCAGCCCCTCATAGACAGTACACTGGGGTATGACTGAAAAAGCTCCGTTCCAGTCCCTCTTACTTCTATACGGCTCTGCCAAGGTCGTATCGACAAGAGTCAAATCTAGGTCAAAAATAATATTCTTTCTCATAGGCTAAATTAACCGAAAAGGTCAGTTTTAATGGGTTTCCAGTTCTTTACACTTTCACTTATCTCGTCGAAGTTATCATTGCCCTTGATGTACTTTGCTCCCTGTTTCACCAAAAGAGCATTACCAAGGCACTTTTCATGTTGGTTGGTAGCATCGTCCTTAAAGAGCATGGTGTAGAGAGGCTTCCCAGCTTGCAATGTTGCTGTAGCCGCGTGCATAGTACCTCCATGTTCTCCAGTCTGAACAACCAAGGTTGCCAATGACAAGCCTGACTGCAACCTGTCTCTAGCAACCAAACTATATCTGTTGACAGGCGTTCCCATACGGTATTCTGAAATGAGTAAACCGCCATTCTTAACTATCTCTTCTGCCAGATCTTGATTCTCTGGAGGGTAAATGGAATCATGGTCAAGCCCGTTTGCGAGGATGGCAGTTGTCTTTCCTCCAACCTTCAATGCTCCTTTGTGGCCGCAAGTGTCACAACCAATAGCTAGTCCTGAAACGATATTGAACCCTCTTTTTGCAAATTCACTTGCGAGATAGGTTCCACCTGCAACACCTTCAGGAGTAGCTTCACGGGTTCCAATGACAGCAAAGCCTGGTAGCTGAGTAATTGAGAAGTCACCTCTGTACCATAAAAGCAATGGTGGGTCGAGTTTCCCTTCCTCATTTACTGTCTTTCGGAGGACATCAGGGAATTCTTCGTCATAATAACCTACTAGACCGATATTAGCTTGGTCGCTTGCGTCCATTATCTTCCGAGCAACCTTATAAGCGTCATTCAGATTTGAGAGAGTTACCTTGTTGATGGCTTTCTCTTTCATTCCTGACATTAGCTGCGCCAAATCCTCATAAGACTTGATTTCTAATCCACGGTCATCAATAGCTGCCCCAATAGCAAATATTTTTTGTGGGCCAACTCCCTTAACGTCCACTTCCTTCAGACAGGTAAGGGTTAGTATTTGTTCTTTTGTCAGTGCCATATATTATTATTCGTAAAAAACTTTTTTGAACAGTTCTATTCCAGTATTATCCTTTGCAATTCTGCCAAAGTCTCTTATAACTTCATCTGCTGACTGCTGAGAAAAAAAGCGTTGCATTTCATACTTCTTTAGGATGGTTACTTCCCCTTTGTCATTCCTTGTAATCTTTGTGTCAGACGAAGAAGAAAGGAACTTTGTCAGAAAGTCATCCCACTCGTCATCGGGGAAAGATGGATCACTAAGCCACAGATTACATTCTTTGGTGGGAAAAACAGATAGGTTGAATATCAAATAACTATGTGATTGCTCTGAAGGAGTAAAACTAGCAATGTCTGTCATGTGCTTCTTTTCCTGACTCGAAATGAAATATCCATCATCGGAAATCTGGAATATAGACATTTCAGCATTCTTCTTGTCAATTCTCTGGCGACCGAAGTAGTATTCAAATATGTACCCATACAAGAAATCCCATCCCCACATATCCTTGCGGACGGAAAGTTTGGCATATTCAGAATCTGGACTATTTCTTCGTTTGCCTATCTCGTCAAAGTACCAATTCCTGCTCCCCCACATATCCGTGTAGGGTGTCTGCTCTCTCACATAAGAAACAATCTGGAGAATCCGTTTCTGATACCGATTCAACAGTCTAAAAGCGTTTCTTACGTCAACGAAAATATTATCTATCTCTTTGCTCATACTACTTCCAATTAAAATATTTACTTATGTTCTCTAAGGATGACTCCGATATGACTGGTATTGGCTGTGCCATTGAATTAAACCAGTCGATATTGTACACGCCATTGATATTAAAAGCCAGTATAATGTTATCAAGTAAACGTAGGGTAGCCGAAACATTCATGTCCGGCACAGATATAGATTCAAGTTCTTTTTGGTACTTGTTGACACCCATTAAGATAGAAAGCCAGTTACATTTGTAAATCTTGACTTTTTCACCTTTGACTGAAATTGTTTCTGCCACAATGGACTGATTACCACCAACAGCAATAAAGACAAACGGCTTTTCGTCGCCATATTCATTGTGATACGCAGTTATCTCTTGTTGCCACTGGTGCTGGTACTGACCTCCATAGTCACCGTATTTAGCTTCAATTATGACATCGAACAGCTCGAATTCCAAAAACAAATCAGGCTCAACATAGTTTGTATTGTTTGTACCTGTTCTATCCCAATGAGGCCAGAAATCATAAGACAGCAGCTGCCCCGAATAAACAGGCATCACGTCATTGCTGAAACAAGATTGTCTCAGTAGATGCCAAAACACATTATCTGGCAATAACATCAGGTTCTCAAAAACAGCCGAAGTCTTTGGATCCTCATTAGTTTCTTTATGATGGTAGGTACTATGAAGCATACGGTTTTAGCATATATCTATTTTTTTCAATTCTATCATGCTTTCTTGTGAAAGCGCATATAATTCTTAATCAACTTACATTGACCAGCCACGAGTATAGGCTTATCATTACGAAGATCAAAGTGTTCTCGTATCGTTTTACCGATAGTGGGATTTACCTCCTTATAATGTTTTGTCAGCGATTGATAGTCATCCAACAAACTTTCGTTGTTTTCAATGAGCAGGAATATATCGAGGGTAATATCAGGATGAACGGTGCCACCCTTCTCCAGATATATTGCGATAGCCGATTCTGTAAAATCTTTGATATTCATAGTTTTGCTAATTATTTGTATTTAGTTGGGTATAATCTTTCGAGATATATTTAACTATATCAATGAGAATATTATTGACTTTAAGCATACATCTGTCGATGTTTTGCTTTTCCTAGTCCTTTAGTGCATCTTCTTCTGATATATTTAGGTTTACAGTCCTTGTCCCTGGTTTAACTTTTGCGGTATCGTATAACTGGCGTTCCGAGAAATGAACAAACCTACAAGCCTCTTTATACATGGTGGCAATATTTGTGTAGTGCTCTTCAAGTATAGAAGCAATATATGAATCGGTGAGTGATTTATGAGTGTTTACATCTTGAAAACTGCTAATTTTTTCTCCCTTCATCCATTCTAAAATGTATTTAGAGGCATCATCAACAAGAGTCATACCATATAGCCTTGTGCAAGTCTCTATCTGCATCCTCAACATGGCCACTGCACAGAAATAGTTGTTGCTCTCAGTTAGTGCTATATAGCCTTTGTTCACAGACAAAGCTCGACTAAGGACACAAGACAAGAATATGTTATACTGAAAGTGTATGTTGCTCATATCCACGCTTTCAGGAAAAAGATTTATTAGCACCTTTTTACAATCTAACAGGCAATCAACGTACTTCTTCATATCAGACGGAACTATTATAATACAATTTTATCGCATTATTCATTATCTCAGAATGGTCAAAAGCCAATCTGGGTAAGGCATCAAGTGGGAACCATTGAGCTTTAGCAGCATCATCCTGGCCTTTCACCTCACAGGGAGAATCAATGACAGCCAGATAAGCAACTGTTACTGTGCGTCCTCTTGGGTCTCGATCAACCTTAGAGTAGGCTCCTATCTGTCGTAGTCCCTGGATCTTCATGCCAGTTTCTTCTTCTAGCTCACGAATAGCGCATTGTTCCGTAGTTTCATCCATATTCAAGAATCCTCCAGGAAAAGCCCAGCAACCTTTGAATGGATCTGCACCTCGCTCTATTAGCAGCACCTTCGGACTGTCATCCTTGGTGATAACCACACAATCCGCTGTAACTGCTGGCCTTGGATATTTATATGTGTATGACATACCTAACACTCTTCTTTGTTTTTAACCTATGGGGTTATTGGAAAAAACACTTATCAAAACACGCGATAATTAGTTGTGTTCTGAACATAAATGATGGCAATGATTACAATGTTGTGGATCCCAATTACCACTATAACAAGATGTACAGTTGCAACCATCATGTGAACAGGGCTTTCCGTTGTGATCTGATTCTGTCCCAGTAAATGATATTTGCCCGTTAGTATTGTAAAGGCCATTATCATTTGCAGTGGAAGAATCTACAGAAATCTCAGAATCGTTAAAATCCAAGACCTTACCCCAGTCAACATCAGCAATAGCACAACATTTAGCAGCTATCGAAAGTGCTGGTAGGGCAAAGTCTTTGATAAAACTAAAATTATCCAGCCCAAAAGCAAGACATTCCTGATCAAAAAGCAAAGCGAATTGTGAATATGCACAAAGCCTATTAAGAATTGACGATGTCATTTTACCATCACGGATGAAATTGGAATATGGGGATGGAATATAGCTGTTCAAATAAACCCTATCTATATATTGTTCGGTAGTAAAATAGTAATTAGAAAATAGTGAATTTTGGGAATTATATATCACTTTAAGGATATGTTCATACTCTTTTGGCTTACTAAAGACCTTTTCGTTGACTTTTAACAACTCGCTAAAATCATCACATGTAGAAGAAATAAGGGTTCCATGACTGGCAACTGGAATCAAGTATATATTTTGCAAGATGTTTTTTCCGACGAGTATATCTTTTTTAAAAGAATCGCTTTGAACACACACCACTGTTTTATCTTTCAACACATTGTATGAAATGTTGAATAGTGAGTGCTTGATATTTGGCCAATCAGATGGCATGTTTTTTCTATATGTATCGAATTTTTCCATCCGAAGCATTGAATCTTCCATTCTTTTTTCGGGACTATCCACCTGTCCTGATGCTGCGAGTAACTGGAAGTGATTAATTTCAATGACAGTAGTTTTTGGTTTAACGTAATTCATAATGCTATATATTATCGTTGTTAATGTTTTACTGACTTGTCGGGATTAACTTGCAGATATTTCTCCACAAGCTTCTGCCGCCATTGAACTTCGTCGTTATATGGTGATTCTGAGAGGTCATAGTCCTTCAGGAAACCAGCACCTATATAGTTGTTTTCGAGGCAATCGGCTATATACATGCCATGCTCACCTAACATTATTCTATTATACTGTTTCATGTAATTTGGTCGATTTTTTAAGATAGTAGTTTCTTAACAATTGGCAAAATCTCATCCAAAACTTTAACGATTCTATGCTGTTCTTCTATCGGAGGTAAGGGGAAAGGACAAGCATTGCATTTGTCCGCATCAGCTCTAGGCATTTTTACACCATAAGCATCCTGCATTACATAATCAACAAAATGTTTGCTCATCAAAAAAGCCTGTGCATATTGGGGAACTATCTCTCCAAAATCAAGAGCCAGGATTTCTGTAGTACATAACCCGGAATCATCTGCAACAATTACTTTATTTAGATAAGGTCGTAATTTGCTGTAAAGAACATCACCAGCCTTAAAAGCTCTTTTGTCACTTAATGCGTTGACATCAGACATCTTTTTTCTTCGTAAAAGCCGCCCTGTCTCTTTTTCAATATCTTCCAGGTCAAGCAACCATGAATCGCCTGAAATCTCAGCGTTCTTTACTGAAGAACCGTGTTTAAAATCAACGATTGTACCTAAGTTAGCCCAACACCAATTATCAGGCAAGTCGAAAGGGCCATCTACAGGTGTCGGCACAATACTTCTTTTCTTTATCTCTTTATTCTTGATTTGTTGTAAACGCTGTGTAGCAATTCTTGTCAACAATTCATTAGCGGGTTCAGAGCCTTTTCTTTGTTCAACAAGTACACCATGTATAGCCATGTCTAGAATCTCCTGATATGCTCTTTTGGCAGTCATATCAAGTAATTCGGGATTCAATTCATTATCTTGTATTACGCCCTTTAATAGTTGAATCGCAGACAATCGTTCATTTAATGACATTCCATTATCTTCTTCGTCATCAGATTTCATCCAAGTTATATTTAATGAGGTTTTATCCCTATTAATAATATCCTGATATGTATATTTTCTCCAACGCCCATTTGGATTTGTTTCTTCATTATAGGTTTCTTTTCTGTTTCGGCGATTCTGAGGATTATAACAAGAAACAAAGTCATCAAGATCCGATTCTTTTAGTGGATTTTGTTTTAACGTATGATGAATGTTTGTTCTGTAGTCATAAATCCAGACTTCCTTTGTGTGAATAGTATCAGATTTGGGCCGTTTTTCAAAGAAAACGACATTCGCTTTCACGCTTTGGGCATAGAATATACCAGCTGGAAGTCTCAAAATTGTATGTACATCACACGTTTTTAGAAGGTTTTGACGAATAGTTTCTCCTGCCTTGTCAACGAATAAGACATTATCAGGAAGTACAACAGCTGCTTGGCCACCTATTTTCAACATTGATTTGATATGTTGAATGAAATTTAGTTGCTTGTTATTGGTGGTTACAATAAAGTCTTGTCTTTTATAACTATCCTTTTCCTTTTCTAAAACAGTTATTGTATTGCCATCTTTATCTTTTTTCTCGACTTCAATTGTTTGAGCGGACTTTTCTCCAAAAGGAGGATTTGTTAATACATAATCGCATAGTTCTCCCTCGCCAGGTGTATGAGAAAGGGAGTCTTGGCATTTTATTGGAGGAATGCCGTTGAAAGTTCCTATGCCGTGAAGCAGAAGGTTCATCAGGCACATGCGATATGTTGATTCAACATATTCAGTACCTCTGAAAACATTGTCCCGTATAGCATTATTCAATCGCTCGCTATTGGTGCTGCCAAAGTAAGATTTCGCAGCTAACAAAAAGCCCCCAGAGCCACAACACGGGTCAGCAATTCGCGTATTTTCATTAATTTGAGGGTTAACGCATTTCACTATAACATTAATAAGAGCGCGTGGCGTAAAATATTGTCCTGCTCCAGACTTTGTGTCTTGGGCAATTCTCTGTAACAAACTCTCATAGATGTCACCTTTTACATCTTCACTTTGCATACTCCACTCAATTCCATTGATCATGTCAATTACTTTTTTGAGTAGCGATGCTTTCTCCACTTTGTTCCTTGCTCCCCGGTATATTTCACCAATCATACCATTTCGTTTTGATAGATCCGCAAGTAGCTTGTCGTAGAAGGTTATGAGTGATTCACCTTCTAACATTGCGAGTTGTTTCCAATCGAAATCCTCTGGTAAATCCATTCCCTCCATACTGAACATCTGGAACTCTGGGCCAATGGCTGCTGCTTGTTTGTTTTCATCAATCATTTTGAGGAACAACAAAAAAGTAATTTGCTCCAAATAATCACCATAAGAAACACCACCATCACGAAGGACACCAGCAATGTTCCATATTTTATTACTAATCTGTATATCTGCCATAATTTATGCTGCTAATGCTATATTCATTTCATTTAAAAGTGATTTGCAATCGTTCCCAAAGAGTTTCAGAAACTTCATCGGACCGCCCATCTGCAAGAATTTTCCATTGCGAAGAGCTTCCATTGATATACTGGCGTTAGCTGCTATGTGATCACGAATCATACGAAGCCATTCCATTTGTTCTTCTGTAAACGGGTTATTCTTAACTTTCGCATTGCGGTTTTTCTCAAATACCCATGCTTTAAATTTTGACCGTACCATATCTGCAAAGGGATTTAGTTCCTCTATTTGATGCCATTCGTAACGAATAATCTGTATAATGTCTGCAAGTTGCTTGAATGCTTCTTTGGACTTGGTAAGAGTGTGATATGCTATATAGATGTTCTGTTGTGTAAGCGAGGCATTAAATTCGTACATTTTGTCGAACAAATCATGTATCATCGCTTCCGTGAGTGGACGCTTCTTGTAGTCTTGGCGGTATATAATATCTAACGCATCAATCTCATTACGCATTTTTTCGTTTTCAAGGAAATCCCTAAACGATTTCAATACGTCTGTTTCTGCAAAGGGCTTTATCTCGGTGCTAACGAGCCTGTCCAAAGCAGGATCTATCGTTTGATCATTCACATTGCCGACTTTCAACAAGAAGTCGCGAACTTCTTTTTTGTTAATAAGCCGAGCAGCATCACGGCATCGTTTCTCAATGACTTGATTGGTGCATTCTTTTTTCTCTTTTTCTGACATATCGTCATATTTGGGAAATTCTTCGTGTACTTGGGCTTCCACTTCATCAATATTGTGGGCACGGTCAAGTCCTTTTGCTAATGCCAGAATAGAAGTTCCGTCTGTAATCTTCTTAAATTCGTCTCGCTGTTTACTTGTGAGAACTTTATCTAAACGTATTAATCTCCCTGCTAGAGCTTGGAAAATATCTTCGTCCGTCTCAGCATTAGCAACGGCATCCAAAAGCTTTTTGAATGGAATTGTGGGTTTTGGTTCACCTCCACATCTTGTTTGCATTTTGGGAGATTCTGTGATACCAACAGCATCAACAATGACATATCCCAATTTTGCCGTTTTTGCCGACGGTGAAGATTGAATGAGTTCGTCTCTTGACAAGACACGTCTGGCACGTCCAAGCATTTGCTCATAGAAATTCTCGTTATGAATGTCTCGCATGAACAAAAGTATTTCTATACATTTTACATCTGTGCCAGTCGCTATCTTTGAAACAGTCACAGCAATGCGTGGATTGAACTCATGCCTAAAATTGTGAAGCAAAGTATCTTCCTTTTCCTCGCTTTGATATGTGATTTTCTTGCAGAAATCATCACCCTCATCAAATACTTCTTTGCAAATTCGGATTATATCATCAGCATGGCTATCGTCCTTTGCAAATATCAATGTTTTGGGGATTTCGTTTCTATCACGGAAGAAGTCCCATTTTTGCCATTGGTCTCGGAAAGTTTGTAGCACTAATCTAATAGTATTGAAGTTAACAACACTACGATCTAAGTCTTTCCCTTCATAGGTTTCATCAGCATCTGTTTCTTGCCATCTTTCTGTACGCTTTCGTTTGTCACGAATGTAATGACCATTATATACTCTTGGGATGATTCCACCATCCTTCGTTTTCTCAGTGACAATACGAACTGTCCCAAAAGAACCTACATTTACTCCATCTGCCTTGGCCTGTTCGTGTGTATATTCGCTAACAACATTCTGTCTAAAGAAAGCGTAAGTCGCCTGGCTGGGAGTAGCTGTTAATCCAACCAAGAATGCGTCAAAATAGTCAAAAATCTGACTCCATTTGTGATATATAGAACGGTGACATTCGTCTATGAATATGACATCAAAATATTCAGGTGTATAACGTGGGTTATATTTGACTTCTCTGACAGATCCGTCATCAGTTTGCCGTTCTTCATCACTTCCTTCTACAAAATTCTCCAGATCATTGCACAGCATTGAGTATAACCGTTGAATGGTAGAGATAGTGACATTGTTCGTGTCTTGTATATATGAACGTTGTATGCGCTCAATATTATAGAGTGAGGATAATTTCTTCTTAGTATCGTAGGTTTCATAATTTTTGAACTCCGTCTCTGCTTGTTCGCCCAAATTGTTGGTGTCAACCAGAAATAAGATACGTTTGGCTCCTCCAAATTTTAGGAGACGATAGGCAGCAGTTATGGCAGTAAAAGTTTTACCTGCACCAGTTGCCATATGAATAAGTGAACGCTCACGATTCAAACCAAACGATCTCTCCAAACCAGCTACAGCAGTTTTCTGGCAATCCCAAAGTTTTTCTTCTGGAATAGGTGGAAAATGCTGAAGGCGGGTTCTGAATGTCGTTCCCTTAAAATCGGGGTGAGTTTTATACTCATCGATTAAAGATTTTAAATATTCTGGTCGATGGAAAGAGTATATAGGGTGGCTTCTTGGATTAGGATCTTTTAAGTCTTTGTATTGTATAACTTCACCAGTAGCCATATAACAGAAGCGTAAATCATTAGGGTCATATTTGCCCTTCAAGCCCTCTGCAAAATAATCTTCTCCTTGCTGTAGATCATCTATAATTAAATTGACACCCCTTTCGTCACGTTTGGCCTCAATAATTCCACATGGATATTCATCAATAAAAAGAGCATAATCGACTTCATTACCCTTGGTAGTCCTAAACTCACGAACTGCAACACCAAGCGAAGCAGTTCTGTCAAATTCAGACATGTCTTGAATAACCCAACCAGCTGCTTTAAGTTTGGCATCTATACTTAATCTTGCTTTTGCTTCAGGATCCATAGTCTATAGTTTTTAGTATATTATTCAATAATCAAATCTCTTAATTCACACTCCAGCAGTTCGGCAATCCTATCCAATGTCGGCAGGGTAGGTTGAGTGATATTGCTACACCACTTAGATACCGTCACAGCAGTCACGCCCAACTGTTCAGCAAGCCAAACACCAGTCTTGTCTTTCTCAACTAACACTAGTTTTAGGCGATTTAATTTCTTCTTATCCATGTTTAATAACTTAAATTCTGATGCAAATATAGCGATAAAAATATAAATAAATGCACGTTTATTCATAATTCTTGTTAAATAATAGTTAATTTAGGGCTTTTTGCTTGGTCAGATGCCTAATATTTCCTAATTTTGTGCCATAGACCCCCAAATATTCATCAAAATGAAGATTACTACGTATAATCCTGATGGAAGTATAAAAGAAGTTCGTGAACACCTCGTTCAAGTTCCTGAGTATATTAACACATTTGATGCCAAGCACTCATTTCTTGACATTATTGAAAAAGATGTGGCTCTCGCACTATACAAACGGAGAGATTATGATAAGGGGTTGCTCTTGAATCAATATCGTTTCCTTTTGAGGTATGATTACGACAATTATCTAAAGAGTAATGCACGTAAAATCAATTTTGAGGATGAACAGGGAAGAATGAAAAATGAAGATACATTGGAATACTATGACCATGTACTTTCTTTTATATTACATTCATATAGATTGTCCCACAATTATCCTAATAAACTACCCGACGAGGCTCAACGATTCTTAAATGATTCTTTATGGATTGATACTTTATTGTATCATGCAAGGAAAACTAAAAACCGAACCCGTTATAATAATGTAACTCAAGAACAAAATCCATTGACTAATAATCTTATAGGTATTATTCATAGATTGTATTATGCACTTAGAAAAGCAGATGAGCTCGGTCATCTTGGTGAAAACGAACAGATAGTTATGTACTTGTTGTCTCCTTTCGCTAATATACGATCTTCACAACTACTAAAGACTGGAGTGTTTGACAATGATTTTGTTTTGGCAAAAATGATTGAATCAATGTATCTGACTAAGGAGAAGTGCCGTGATTCAATATATTCATTGGTGTATGCAATAGAATCATCAGTTCACATGGGTTTTTCTAATACTCCTAAATCCGCAATGGGCTATGTGGCGATGATGACTAACAAGACCAAAACGAAAGATAATATAGTCACATTAGATGCAACTCCATTAAATAGTATTGAAGTTACAAAGATAGAATTACCAAGAGAAGAGATAGTATGTTTAGTAAGACATTATGAGATCAGTCAGGAGTTGTTAACTTACTATAGAGACTATTTTGAGAAAGAGTTTGATGTTTATTATGAGAAGAATTTTGAAGATATAAAAAAAATTACGAATCGTCAGGCAAAGAGGTATTATAAGGAGATAAAAGAAACTGCTTTATTACCCAAGCAATGGAAAGAATTTTATTATTATTGCTTAGATAGTCTTGAATCTGAGTATAAGAGGCAGTTCAAGGACAAGCATGACTTATCGACGCCATTCTGCTATTACTATATTCTTGTAGATATGTGCGATCCAGGTCATCGATATGAATTCAAAGAAGATTTCTTGGAAGAACTAGTTAACCTTGCTCTACAAAAGAGATGTATCGGAAGATGCGATTTGTATGAACAGATGGTACGACTAAATTATATTGAAGAATCTGCATTTCTAATTCCTATAGGGAATGCAATTGAAAATGCCGAAAAGATTGACAAGATAGACCAATTGAGACAACAATTACTTTCTGGGGAAAATGCCTCAATTGCTAGGGATTTGGAGTGCAGCAATGTGGATTTCATTAATAATGATGATGCTATTAATCGAGCACTTGTTTTTCTTTCACCTCTTTATTCAGAAAAATATATGGTAGACGCATCGGAGGCCGGTGTCAAGAATTTCTGTTCCATATTACAGAATTTGTTAAAGAAAGAGAACTTTGCAGCAAAACTGAAGACGAATGAGAAACAACAAGATGATGATTCACGAGAAGAAAAAAGAGGACTGGGGTTTAATGTTAAGTTAATACTTAATATCATCGGTGCCTTGTCCAAAGGGAACATTAAAAATGGCCCTCTAAAAAAACGTATAGCAGATTCTTTGAAGAAAGACCTTAAAAGACTATGGAAGTTAGAAAGGGCAGGAGGATATAATTCATATATAAATAAATACAATCATAATGAGGACGTAAAAAATGAAAAACAGATGTTTTATTCATTTAGCGTTTTAAATGGTGATATGATAAAAGAAATAATAGACGCATTTAGCAAGTAACTACAACTCAAAATCTTTAATAATCATTTCGAATGACTCAGCATTTTTGTGCTGAGTCTTTTTTTTGCTATACAAAACCTTAAAGAATGTCTTTTACCAATTGCTTACCAATTTGCTTCTGTAATGTGCTGATAATAACTTAATTACGAATTGGTAAAATATTTGCTTTATTGTGGTAAAATATTGATTCTCAATTAGTTGTGTGAATAATCATTTTGGTGTATCTTCGCGGCAGAATTACAAAATTAATGATTATGCATATTATGACACTATCTATGGTAGCAACTATGGCAGAGGAATTAGCAGCAAAGTTGCAAGACAAGAGTCTCGAAGTAAGAAAAGAACTCTTTTTCGACCCAGAACTCGGTTTCAATCACAACATGGGCGGACTGAGGGGCACATCCGCATCCCGTAAGGAGGCTACAGAGAAGGTTAATGCTATTACTAATGGAGTTATAGAATTTCATTTTATATCGCATAGAATGCTTTGGTTTCAAACAAAGGGTGTAGACAAGCGTTACATGCTTAATGCACCTAATGAATATAAGTATGGCATAGAGGAATCAGCAAAAATGAATCCCTATTGCAAAATAGCTAGCGAGTTGAAGAATGCCGCTAAGGAGTGGAGAGAGATGGATGAAATGTATCAACTAATCAAAGCAGCATAACATGGAAAGCAATAGTTATTTCAATCTCGATACATTACCTGTTTGTCTGACTATGATAGGCGATAAGATTAATCTTTTACGTTGCACAGACATACGGGCGTTAGTTAATGCTAAGTTACGTAACTATGAGATGGGAGAAGTATGTGTTCAGTTAGATGTAGATGAATATGATCAGATAGTTGCTTCCTTCATCAAGGATAAAGAACCAGTAGGTGACGCTTTTGTTGTCAGATCTACTACTCAGAACGAATTGATAGAGATAATAAACAAAGTATATAACAAACTGTTTAATAAAAAAGAAAAGACAATGAAAAAGAAAATCTGTGATGTCACGAATGTGACTATTGAGAATCAAACTGATTCTATTAACGTGAACATGATAAAGGACTATATCCTTCAGCATTTCAGCGGTGCCGGACATCTGTATGAACTTGATGAGATGGGAGCACTGAACGTAAAAAATATGTGTAGTAAGACTACGGCTGGTGCAATAGTAAACATCAGTTTTTGTAACGATACATTTACTATTTTCGTTTCTGGTGGCGATTCTATTACTTGTGACGTCTCTGGCCTAAGCAAAGAAGATTTGAGCAAGAAGGTGGATCGTAGGCTACAAACTGCAATAGAGTTGCATCGAGAGTCATCTACTGAAGTTGTCAATCAGAAAACTCAATTCGACAAGGAGAAGGATGTGGTTATAAGCACTAAGCAAAAGATTCTTACCGCTAAAGAAGAAGTCTTTAGCAAAAAAAATACAATTATGAAAGGAAGGACACCGAAGATTAAGATTGTCGCTTCGGGGTCAGGCAAAAAGAATGCACTGAAAAAGTACAACGAGTCCGTGGAACATGATATCAATGGTCTTGAGGATGAACTTAAGACTGTCAGTTATCGGGCTAGTGGGCAACGTATCCGCGCTTACCTTTTGAAAAAGGCACAAAAGGCGGGCATTCACGTTGAAGATACCAGTACAAAGTGGCTGGTTTCGATATTAGAAGTTAAGAAAAAAGAACTTCTTTGCGCTTTATATGGATGTCTTACGCACAAATTACCACCTTTCTTAAAACCCTACGCTACACCAGGGAAGGCTGCAATGAGAGGTTAATCTAACATTTCGTTTCATCTGTAGGATTCTTTTGAGGAACTCTTTTTGCACAACGGAAAAAGTGCGAAAAAGAGTCCCCCAGGGGGTACTATGCACAAAAAATTACAAAAACAATGAGAACAATAACTATTAAAGTTTTTTCCGCTTTTGCCGGAATCGATACCCAGTTCATGGCTCTAAAGAGGTATGAGAAGAAGTACAATGCTAACAAAGCAAACAGGTGTAAAATAAAGTTTAAACTAGTCGGCTGGTGCGAGATTGATCCCTATGCAATTTCTAGCCATAACAAACTGTTTCCTAAGGTCAAAAAGTTAGCAGTCTATGACAAGAAAAAAAAGAAGATGGTGGGTTATCATTATCGTGACATCACCAAAATTGATTGGAGCAATGTTGACGAATGCGATATAGTGGTGTATTCTTTCTGCTGTCAGAGCATAACACAAGCAGGATCACAGAAGGGTATGACCGAAGGTTCTGGAACTCCGTCTTCTCTCATTTGGTACATTCGTGATGCTATAAGAATCTTAAAACCGAAGGTATGTATTCTTGAGAATGTTGCAGCCCTTCTTGAGGACAAGTTTGCTGGTCAGTTTGAGAAGTGGACAAATACCGTAGAAGAGTTAGGTTACCGTAATACATGGACAACGCTTTGTGCTGCTAATTACGGTGTTCCGCAGAATCGTAATCGCGTATTCATGGTTTCACTACGAGAAGATCTTAAAAAAAGAGTCTATTTCCCTGCACCCATTGGTTGTAAAGTTTCCGCTGAGCAACTGTTAGAAGATGTTGTAGATGAGAACTACTACTTCTCCCAGGAAGAGACTATGAAGTTCTTGCTCGACGTGAATGACAAAACACCCCAAATTACTATCTTCCCTAGCATTACTGGCAAGGGACGTATGGTAAAGAAGTTCATAACACCATCTTGCCAAGCATACGACCTTCATGTATGTCCGACATTGGTTGCAGACCAAAACTACATGAAAGGCAATTATAAGAAGATGCTCTCCTCTACACATTATCCCCGCCCAGGAGTATTAGAAGTGTGGAAGCAGAGCGACGGGATAAAAATGTCGTATGCAGAAGTCATCAACAGTGCTTCTAACTATGAAGATCGAAAGTTTAAAATACTGAATGCGAGTATGAAAGATATCAGGAAGCAGATTGAAGATCTTGAGCCCAATGAGTATTTCCGGCTCCGTTGGATGACTCCACGTGAATGGTTCAGGTTGATGGGTGTTAACGAAAACGATATCGATACATTGTGTAACTCAGACATACCTGTTGGGCAGTTATACAAACAGGCAGGCAATGCTATCGTAGTTGACGTACTTTTTCACCTGTTCAACAGTCTCTTTGATGACATTTCTAAATGGTGGTGGACAACAAATGAGTCTGACAAACATTTAGATGAGAAATGAAGTGAAGGTAAAAGATAGATTACCAATGCTTACCATCGAGCATCTTGTATTATATTGATATTCAACGTGTTCCAATGTGGTAAAAATCTGCTTTACCTGTGGTAAATATAATAAAGAGAATCACTTTGATGACTGTTAAAAATATACTAATTTCGCAGTGTCGGAAACGTAACTTGCTAAACGCAACAACACATATTATTAATTAAAAAATTAAAGTCAGATATGAAAACAGAAAAAGACATAACACTATCTAGTGTCTGGGGGATTAAGAAACAGGCTAATGGACGGTATGTTGTCATTGACACTATTTCGGGCAATATAATAGATAATGCTCAGGGATATGGATTCGAAACGTATGGTAAAGCCTTCAATTATGGTTATAATAAATTCAAAACAAGTGGTGAATGTAATGGTTTACCCAACATCGACGAGTTTAATTCTTTGTTCTAACCAATAGGCTGAAGATTGTTAAGAAATGGCATATGACATCGACATAAAATCATTCGTCAGGAAATGGAATAAAATCCACGACAAGACGAAACTGCTGCTGAAGGATACAGAGGCGGTAGAGCCGATGTATATGCTATTTTCGATTGACGCTAAAGCAGAAGAAGGGGAGGTCTCCTTTGAATATATGGCTTCTATAATGAACAATGACCCTCAATATATTCAGACTGTCAGACAAGCCGTAAACAAGAAACCCTACCTCTCCGTTATTCAGGGAGAGAATGGGGCTATGCTTATGCTTTGTCTGATGCCTTTGGTTTAGGCTTCCATTTGGTTGGGTACTTATAGTCGTTATGCTTGATTACTCTGACTGTATCAGGCGTAATGTATGAATAATCCAGCATCCATCCTTTTGTCGTGCAGAACTCTTCCATTTCTTTATACTCCAACTTGACTATAGGCTCTTCTGTTTCCATAATCAATGGGGCGTTCTTGACTAAGAAATAGCGGCCTTCTTCGTGGCCCTCCAGTTTATACTGAGATTCCTGCCAAACCGCAAAGGGGAAGGCTATATATCGAGCAATTCTTTTCTTATAGACTTGGTTTCCATCTAGTAGGATGTAATATATGCCGTTAATGGTATGTACTTCTAAAACAACCTTTCCGGGTTTGTAAGCATAGGGTAGTACCTTGTCTATCAATTGAAGGAATATCTTTCGCTTTTCGTTGTCATCGTTCTCAACCATTTTGACATATTCTGCTGTTACAGTAGTCTCGCTATAATATGCTATTGTTTCATTACACTTCTGGATGCGCATCTTCAGCTTTTCAATCTCAGAAGTAGCATCTTCCTTTGTCTTCTTAACAGAAGCCAATGTCTCATTATAGTTCTGTAAAGCCATATCCATAACGGCCTCTGGAACCTTCATGTAGGCGTGGTATGCTCTCTTAACAAGGTTGTCTGTCTTGTCGATTTCTTTCTGATAGAGGCTTATTTGAATTTCTGCATCTTTAATACTTTGACGAGCGGAATCTATCTTCTCGTCTCTCTGGTCTCGTTCAAGATCTGCAAACGCAAGTAGTTCCTTCTTAATAAGTTCCCAAATAACAGCACAGGCTTTTTCGTCGTTGAGGTTGACATGGGAATCACATACGCCTGCGTTTGTGATTCTAGTCATACAGATCCAGGAATATGCTCTTTTCCCGTTTATCATTCGATATTTCGTCCCCTGTACATCACCGGACCTAACCCTCGGAGAGAAGGAATGACCACAAGAAGGACACTTAATCAGACGGCTCAAGGGATGAGTTGTCTGCTTAGGATATGGTTCTTTTGTACTTTTGTTAGTCTTACGCTTCTCTGTTGCTTTGTCATATGTCTCTTTATCAATAAGCGGGTCGAAGGTCAAAGTGAATGGCTCTGGCTCTTTGTCCTTATTGTCAGGGTCCGTCATATATACAGTATATTCACCAGTGTAATACTCGGCTCTGGCAAGTATTTGTTGGACACCACTCACTGTTTTTCTAATGTTATACTTTGCAGAAATAGCCAAAGCAACACTTTTCATGGTAGCACCTTCTGCTATATACATATTAAAGATGTCTTTTACAATGGCGGCTTGTTCTTCGTCAACAACCAATTCGCTCTTATGTTTTCTATCCTTACCACCACGTTTCTTGTAGCCAATGGGGACGTGACCAATGACAAGTTGGTTGTTTCTTAAACTCATACGACGGCCAGAGGCAATCTGAGTTTTCATGCTTTTTAGATATTCTGCTGCACCGTCAAAGTACATGCCAAGTTCCTTGATGAACGATTCGTCCAACCTCATTGTGTCTGGGTTGATCGTCCACTTCATCTTATCTCGGAAGTAAACGGGGATGCCAAGGTTGCAAAACTGACGAATATAGACACGGCCTGATACACTATCACGGCTCATACGGCTAACCTCGGCAACCAGTATCACATCAAACTTCTTTGCTTCTGCTGCTTCTCTGAGCTTGATGATGGATAGACGGTCTTTCTTCGTCGTGTCATCCTTACCAGTTATGTACTCTCCAAAGATATTATCCTCGGACACTGTAAGGTCAAACCTATCAGCTACGCGCTGTAGATCCTCTATCTGCCTCTCGTAGTCTTGCTTGTCTGTAGAGCATCTTACGAGGAAAGCTGCTTTCTTGGAAATGTACGTTTCTGCCATATCTTTGGTTTTTACAGGTGCAAAGATATAACAAATTTTTCAATGGCACAAGTTTTTTAACTTAATTTCGTCCATGAAAAGCACACCATTATGGGCAAGACTAATTTCCCCTGGTTGCGGATTTGTACCACCACCCACGAGTGCCACTTGCGATAT
>OCTW011585331.1_pt1 | contig 44197 bp, 40 predicted proteins | sample 1539671 | NCBI WGS metagenome assembly OCTW01 (sample SAMN02144230, study PRJEB22623) | gut metagenome | biome: sheep rumen | host: Ovis aries | place: New Zealand
AAATAGGGATATACGTCAGCCTCCATAAACTTCTGTGGCTCACGATAATGCTTGAATCTTTCTTGTAACTGTCCCATTCCGATATAGGTAATGTTCTATTAATTTTTAAATTTCAGGGTGCAAAGATACACATTTTTTGGTAAAACGTGCAAGAAATACTAAAAAATTTGTACTTTTGCACACGCTTATGATAAAAAAGAAGAAAATTACATTCATTCTGAACCCTATATCAGGTACCCACTCCAAGGAGGAGATACCCGCCATGATTGAACAGATACTTGACAAAGAACTGTTCGATACAGAAATATGCTTTACACAATACCGCGGACATGCAGCAGAGATAGCAAAGCAAAAAGCTGACGAGGAAACGGATATAGTGGTAGCTGTTGGAGGCGACGGAACAGTCAACGAAGTTGCACGCTCATTGGTACACACCAACACGGCCCTGGGCATCATTCCATGTGGCAGTGGCAACGGACTTGCCCGACACCTGTGCCTCCCCCTCGACGTCAAGAAGGCTATAGGTATCATAAACAGTTGCAAAATAGACACTTTCGACTACGGTGTGATTAACGGCATGCCCTTCTTCTGCACCTGCGGCATGGGGTTTGACGCTTTCATCTCGCTGAAGTTTGCTGAAGCCGGCAAGCGAGGCCCCATCACCTATGTCGAGAACGTACTGAAGGAAGGACTTAAGTATAAGCCAGAGACCTATGAGGTAAGCGATGACACAGGAGCCAGAAAATACAAGGCTTTCCTCATCGCCTGCGCGAACGCCTCACAATATGGGAATAATGCCTATATCGCACCTGGCGCCACCATGAAGGACGGCGAGATGGACGTGATTGTCATGGAGCCTTTCAATGCCCTCGACGCACCACAGATAGCCGCTGACCTATTTATGAAGACCATGCACAATAACTCAAAAATCAAGACGTTCCGCACCAAGACACTGCACATCACGCGTAAAGCTCCTGGTGCCATACACTACGACGGAGACCCGATCATGACCGACAAAGATATCGATGTACATATCGAACATCAAGGCATAAGAATCCTGATTAACCCCAACGCCACAGAGGATGCCGGACAACCCAACCCGGTGCTGAACGCATTCAGCGACTTCTTTAATAATATAAACAATGTACGCGAGGACATAGAACGACAAGGACACCGTTTTCAGGTTATCAACAAGGTATTGCTTCGCAAACTGACTAAAATCTAAGATACAATAAGCGATGCAGAATATACTAGTAATTCTGATACTCGTTGCAGCCATAAGCTATGCCATCTGGTGGATATATCTGCGCATACAAAAAGCGCAGGATCCTTGTGACGGATGCGACGGATGCCAACTAAAAGAGCTCAAAGAAAGAGCCAAAGCATGTGAGAAACGAAAAAAATCAGAATTGATAGAGAAAAAATAGCCCAAAAATTTGGTAGTCTCAAAAAAACTCAGTACCTTTGCACCCGCATTTAGAGGAATGCACTATTAATAAATAGTAAATTCATTATCATGGTGCCTTGGATGAGTGGCTTAGTCAACGGTCTGCAAAACCGTCTACGGCGGTTCGAATCCGCCAGGCACCTCACAAAAATCCTCAGCTTTCGCTGAGGATTTTTTGTTTGTAATAGACTCCAAGCACTTATTAATCCTCGGGATCGAAGATGTCGCCCATCTCAGCAATCTCATCCTCATCGAACCAGCGCGAGAGCTTGCCCTTGGCCTGCTCAACGATCTCGGGATCAATACCTGTCCACACCTTCTTGAGCACGTAAAGCAACACAGCCAGATCGTCTGTGAGACCAGCGATGGGAATTGCATCGGGGATAACGTCAAGCGGACTAATCATGTAGCCCAACGCACCAATGATGATAGCCTTGTCGGTCTTGCTCACCTTATCGCTCTGCAACGTGTAATAAAGGATCAGAGCCGCATAAACCAGTTTGGCACCAGCGCGCTTTGCAATACGCGCAATTTTCTCTGTAAAATCAGCCTGCGAAAATTTGTTCGCATAACTCATAAAATCGGGTAATTCCATCTCTTTTTCGTTTGGTCTAAGTAACTTATTATTTATTGATTCTAACAATCCTGATACCAGTATGCGAAGGATGCTTCTGCAGATAGCGGAAGAGCGTCATTGGCTCCAACACCACCTTATGATGAAGTTGAGAAGCATTGAGCAGATGTAAACCATCCTTTCGCCACTCTGCAAAACCTACATGGGCAATATCGAGACCGGTTTTATTGCAAGTAATGGCAATAATATCGCCATCCTTGATTGCACGGCGCAACAGTTTGTTATTCCCCACCCAACGTTTGGGGATATAGCGATACTTTGCCCCCGACACACGATGTTCCGCCTGAGCAATATCCTTAACGAATTCCGGATGCTCGCGCAGTGCCTGATACCTTTGCGAATGAGTGCTCATATAGTTCACCTTCACTGTCTGCACAGCCACAAACGGCGGATTTGGCTGTTGAACTTCTGTCACCAAACCTGCTCGGGTATTATCGGTGATCCACTCTGTAAAATAGTGCAACCTACTAGGATACCCACTCAACACACCTTCACGATAGCGCAGATCCACGAGGGCATGCTGATAGGCAAACCACGTGAAGTGCTTACGCTGAGTACAAAGGGTGAGAGCCGTCACCGTCTCAACCAATGTAGTACAGTCGAGTTGACGGGTGTTAACCACCAAACGCTCATGCTTATCACCTTCAAGAGTGCTCGCCACATAGGGAACGCCCACAAACTTATGGGCAAAATGCAACGGCAGATTGGTAGAGGCAGGCAATGCACGCGCCTCTGAAAGCAGACGACAGATAGTTATGCTGTCAACCTGCAGGTAACGGGTATCGTTCAAATGCATTGCATGCGATGTCAAACAGAACACCCCTCCAACAATAGTATATACAAACCGTTTCATTTCTTACGATATTTCTTTTTCAACATAAAATTATACCCCACATAACAGTTAAACGATCCAAAAACGTTATTGGCCGTAAACCGCGAGGTGTGATAGTTATTTGTACGCAGAATGGCACTACAACCAGCATACCAACGAGTGTTATTGTACACAAGACCGAAACGCCCAATGCCATCGATATTCACTTTATCAAAACTGAAGCCCTTCTTTTCATCAGCCACCTTACCATAACTAGACTTGTAGCACACCGCCATCTGTCCGCTGACACAGAACAACCAGTCCTTTGAAAACACCCAATTGTAGGCATAACCACCAGAAAGCATGAAATCACTATATTTGATGCCACTGAACATCATCCCCGAATCGAGTTTCAACTCCTGACTTTTGTCCATACGCGACTTCAAGGTAGTCTGCAACTTGTCGTAGTCCATGTCGAGTGTATTCTTCGTAAAACCAACACCTGCCATCCACGAGCCACAACTAATCTTCTGACAAGTGCTCTGACTGAAGGCCGCAGGATACGAGAAACGTCCGTGATTGAAAATATAATAGGCACTAGCACCAGTAATGCCCACATTCACACCATCGAAAGGTACACCTTCAAACAGGTCGCCATTGATACCATACCCCAATCGCACATCACGAATTTTATAGTCGTTACCAGTACGTCGATAAAAGATATCGACTCCAACCTGCGACGAATAGATGCTAAAGTCAAACTCTTTACGCAAGCCACTCTGGCTAAAACCTATATTGTGTATATCGAACGTATAACCTAAAAAGAACCAGCGCCACCCGAAATACGGACCGATCTTAGTAAGTCCATCGGGGGCCAACGTCACCGTCTGACCATTACTATTAAGGATAAAACTCTCGTAGGTACGAGTAATCTGCCCCATCACAGTAAATTCGTAATGCTGCGGCTCGATATAAGCATTATTTAAACGGTCGAACTCGCGCACCGTACGTCGAATAACACCAATACTTCTCTTGACAACAGTCGTGTCAACAGGTTGCATAGCGGAAACAAGCGTATCAGGCTCTGCAGCCACCACACTCAGACCAGCCATCACCAATATCAACACCAACAGGCCTTTCCTCATACGACAATACTATCACAATTTTCCCAGAATGCGATCCATCACCCAATTGACAGGGGTGGCAGACACACTGGTACACTCGCACACACCCAGTCCCTGAAGATGTTCGATAACACTCCTGATGAGAGGGTATTGGACATAGGGCGGATTAGGCACCGTAATGCGTTCCTCACCCTGAGTGGTTTGTAATCGGATAGGAGTATAGTCAAAAACCGAGAAACTCACCTGCCCCTCGGTACCTATAATTTCAATACAATCTTCACGCGCACTCTCATGGGCTACATAGCACCACGAGCCACTACCCGGCAAGCCATTCTCAAACTGGAAACATGCGCTCACCGAATCCTCGGCCTTGTACAAGCCCCCACGGTTACTGCATATCCCTCGCGCCTCAAGAATCACGCCAAACAGATCTTGCAACATGTCGAGCTGATGTGGAGCCATATCGTAGAAATAGCCACCACCTGCGATATCAGGTTGAAGACGCCAAGGCAGAGGTTCATGATTGGCAATAGCTTCTAAATCAGACTGACGGGGAGGTTCTGTATAACGTATCTGAACGTTCAAAATGCGACCTATCCGACCACTATTCACTATATCCTTAACTTTTTGGAAATAAGGCAGATAGCGACGATAGTAGGCAACAAAACAGGGCACGCCAGTCTGTTCGCTGATTCGATTGATGCGAGCACAGTCTTCATAGCTAGCAGCCAGCGGTTTCTCTACATAGACCGGCTTGCCTGCTTTCATTGCCATAATGGCATAGGTAGCATGACTAGATGGAGGGGTGGCCACATAGACAGCATTAACATCCGGGTCGTCTATCATCTCCTGAGCATCGGTATACCATTTCGCTATACCATGCTGAACAGCATAGGTACGCGCATGCTTCTCTGTGCGACTCATCACAGCCACCACACTTGAGCCTTCTACCTCACTGAAAGCGGGACCACTTTTCTTCTCGGTCACATCACCACAGCCTATAAACCCCCACCTTAATAACTTCATTTTTATTTTTTTGCTGCAAAGATAATAAAAAATCTGTGTAATCCGTGTAATCCATACCTAAAAAATTATTATCTTTGCACACGAAAAATAAATATGTGCAATGGAAACAGAGAAAAAAGAGATAGAAATGAAGGTGCGTAGCAGCCAAGCTTGCATACGCGATGGCTACCAGATGTATAGCAGTAATTTTCGAAAACTATTCCGAACCACATGGTGGCTTGCCATCGGGTTCGCATTGGTACAGGCGGTAATATCTGCATTACCTGCCCTTCTCTCCCCCACCTTACTGCTACCTGCGCTGATCCTGTCTGCAGTAGTTGTCATCGCATGGTTGGCCCTAACCAACTGGCAACTCAAGAAGCGACAACTGCTCAAACCACTGCCGCCACTCAAGATGAGCTCGTGGATGCAGCACCTGGGCAAGGTATTCATCGTCAGTATAGCATGCCTACTCATCGTAATGGTGCTCACCATGCTAACGTCCCTCCCCATGTATATCCTGATGGTAGCCAACCTGCAAAGTCAAGTAGGAATAATGAATGGCGACCCAACAGGTATGCCAGAACACATCAAATGGCTTAGCATGGCCGTGTTTACCATCGCAGGATTTATACAGGCGTACGTTTGGCTCACCATCATACCGCCTTTCTACCTTATGAAGGCATCAATGGGAATACAAGACAAAGAAAAAGCTGATTTCAACAATACAACAATATGAAAAAAATTTTATTCATAGACCGCGACGGCACACTCATTGAAGAGCCTAAAGACGAACAGATTGACAGCTTCGAGAAGCTGAAGTTTGTAAAAGGCATGATTCGCAACCTGGCCTTTATCCGAGAAAAACTGGATTTTGAGTTTGTAATGGTTAGCAACCAAGACGGACTCGGAACAGATAGTTTTCCAGAAGACACTTTCTGGCCCGTGCACAACTTTATTCTGCAAACACTCGCAGGTGAGGGCATCACATTCGACGAAATTCTCATCGACCCGCATTTCCCAGAAGACAACGCTCCGACCCGCAAGCCCAATATCGGACTCGTTGAGAAATATATCAACAATCCAGAATACGACATCGCCAATTCATATGTCATTGGAGACCGTCAAACAGACCGTCAATTCGCCAAGAACATCGGTTGCAAATCACTCATTTTAAGTGACGAAGGTATCGATTGGAATAAAATTGCAGAGCTCTTGTTCGCTGGTGAGCGTACAGCGGAAATTAAACGCACCACTAAAGAAACCGACATCTTGGTAAAAGTAAATCTTGACGGATCTGGCAAATGCGACATCTCTACCGGTTTGGGGTTCTTCGACCATATGCTCGAGCAGATAGGAAAGCATGGTATGATTGACTTGACGATACACACCAAAGGAGACCTCGAGGTAGACGAGCATCACACCATAGAAGACACGGCTATTGCCTTGGGCGAATGTATTCTACAGGCGCTCGGCAATAAACGTGGCATTGAACGCTATGGCTATTCACTGCCTATGGACGACTGTCTGTGTTCAGTATGTCTGGATTTTGGCGGCCGTCCCTGGCTGGTATGGGATGCAGAATTCCATCGCGAAAAAATCGGCGAGATGCCAACGGAAATGTTCCTGCACTTTTTCAAGAGTCTGAGCGATGCGTCAAAGATGAATCTAAACATCAAGGCTGAGGGACAGAATGAGCACCACAAGATTGAAGGCATCTTCAAAGCCCTTGCACGTGCTCTAAAGATGGCCGTCAGGCGCGACATCTACCACTACGAACTCCCTTCAACGAAGGGAATGTTGTAGAAAATTTGGAGATTTCGTTTTTTTTGTGTAACTTTGCAGCCCAAATAACATAAAAGGTTTTAAAGAGTTAAGATGATTACAGTTACAAATCTGGCAATCCAGTTTGGAAAGAAGGTTCTCTACAAAGACGTGAACCTCAAGTTTACAAGTGGTAACATTTATGGCATTATCGGTGCGAATGGCGCCGGTAAGTCAACCCTATTACGTGCTATCAGCGGCGAGCTTGAAGCCAACAAGGGTACAATTGAAATGCAACCAGGCGAACGTCTGAGCGTACTGGAGCAGGACCACTTCAAATATGATGAATTTTCAGTTATGAACACCGTGCTGATGGGACATCAGCCACTGTGGGAGAACATGAAAGAGCGCGAGGCTCTCTATGCCAAACCTGAAATGAGCGAAGAGGACGGCGTGAGAGCTGCTGACCTCGAGATGCAGTTTGCTGAGATGAACGGTTGGGAGGCTGAGAGCGAAGCTGCACAGCTGCTGCAGAATCTGGGTGTTGCCGAAAGTCAGCACTATAAGCAGATGAGCGAGATATCCAACAACGAGAAGGTACGCGTCATGCTGGCAAAGGCATTGTTCGGCCATCCAGACAACTTGTTGCTCGACGAGCCTACTAATGACCTCGACCTCGACACCGTACAGTGGCTCGAGGAATATCTCTCAAACCTCGAGCAGTGCGTACTTGTAGTATCACACGACCGTCACTTCCTTGACGCTGTATCAACACAGACTGTCGACATCGACTTTGGTAAAGTAACACTCTTCTCGGGTAACTATTCATTCTGGTACGAGAGTTCACAGTTGGCACTGCGCCAGGCTCAGAACCAAAAGATGAAGGCTGAGGAGAAAAAGAAGCAGTTGGAGGAGTTTATCCGTCGTTTCTCTGCCAACGTGGCCAAGAGTAAACAGACCACCTCACGTAAAAAGATGCTTGAGAAGCTGAACGTTGAGGAAATCACACCATCAACACGTAAATACCCAGGTATCATTTTCCAGATGGAGCGCGAACCTGGTACACAGATATTGGAGGTAGAGGGACTGAAAGCTGTAGACAGCGACGGCACCGTGCTCTTCGACAATGTGAATTTCACCATTGAGAAGGGTCAGAAGACCGTATTCCTTTCCCACAACCCCAAGGCTATGACCGCCCTTTTCGAGATTATCAATGGTAACCGCGAGGCACAGGCTGGTACTTACAAATGGGGCGTAACCATCACCACTGCCTACCTGCCACTCGACAACACCGACTTTTTCCAGAGCGAGATGAACCTCGTTGATTGGCTCTCACAGTGGGGACATGGTAATGAAGTAACCATGAAGTCATTCCTGGGACGCATGCTCTTCAAAGAGGAGGATGTGCTCAAGCACGTAAATGTACTGAGTGGAGGAGAGAAGATGCGCTGTATGATTGCACGCATGCAATTGAAGAACGCCAACTGTTTGATTCTCGACACACCTACCAACCATTTGGATCTGGAGTCGATTCAGGCATTCAACAACAACTTGATACAGTTCAAGGGCAACATTCTGTTCGCATCGCACGACCACGAGTTTATCAACACCGTTGCCGACCGCATCATTGAGCTCACTCCTAAAGGTACCATCGACAAGCTGACAAGCTACGATGACTACATCTACGATGAGGCCATCAAAGCACAACGCGAGAAGATGTACCAGTGATTGGCACAGATTTTGCTAATTCGTTAGCAGAACTTTAAACAATGCTATTATGACAGAAAAAGATATTAACATCGAAGAAGAGGAGACTTTGAACGAGGCTCCCGTCGAAGAAACTGACAAAGAGACAGAAGAGGCAAAAGCAGAAGAGGCCACTTCCAATGAGGCGGTTGAAGAACAAGACCCACTGGAGAAAGCCCAAAAAGAAATAGAGGAACTAAAAACACAGTTGCTCTACAAGGCTGCAGAGTTTGACAACTACCGCAAACGCACCCTCAAAGAGCGTGCGGAGTTGATTCTGAATGGTGGTGAGAAAACCATAACCGCCATTTTGCCTGTACTCGATGATATGGAGCGTGCCATTGACAACGGCGCCAAGACCGACGATCCACAGGTGCTTCGCGAGGGAATGGAACTCATTTATCAGAAGTTTGTCAAGGCTCTTGAGTCACAAGGCGTAACCAAAATAGAAACCAAAGATGCCGACTTCGACACTGACGTGCACGAGGCCGTAGCTATGGTACCTGGCATGGGTGATGACAAGAAAGGAAAGGTTATCGATTGCCTGCAGGAAGGATACAAATTGAACGACAAAGTAATACGCCACGCCAAGGTGGCAGTAGGACAATAAAGCATTATGGCAAAAAGAGACTACTACGAGGTACTTGGCGTACAGAAAAGCGCCACGGAGGATGAAATAAAAAAGGCCTATCGAAAGATAGCCATCAAATACCATCCCGACCGCAACCCCGGTGACAAGGAAGCTGAGGAGAAATTTAAAGAGGCGGCTGAGGCATATAACGTATTACATGACCCAAAGACGCGCCAACAGTACGACCAGTTCGGATTCGACGGTCCCAAAATGGGTGGCAGCGGATTCGGTGGATTCAGCGGATTCGAGACCAACATGAACATGGACGACATCTTCTCGATGTTTGGAGACATATTCGGTGGTCACGGATTTGGCGGATTTGGTGGCGGACAGCGCCGTCAGCAGCAACATCGCGGAAGCGACCTTCGACTGAAGGTAAAACTGACACTTGAAGAAATCAACACCGGTGTCACCAAAAAGTTCAAGGTACGTAAGGACATGCCTTGTTCACATTGTAACGGTAGCGGTGCAGAGGCTGGCAGCACAAAAGAGCAATGTCCAACCTGTCACGGGCAGGGCTATATCACCCATACCACACAGAGCATATTCGGTATGATGCAGCAGCAGAGCGTTTGTCCTACCTGCGGTGGCGAAGGCCAAGTTATCAAGAACAAATGCAAACACTGCGGCGGCTCAGGTGTAGAGAAGGGCGAGGAAGTAGTAGAAATCAACATCCCCGCTGGCGTAGCTGAAGGAATGATAGTGAATGTACCTGGAAAAGGAAACGCAGGAAAGCGTAATGGCGTTAATGGCGACATACAGGTATATATCGCTGAAGAGCCACACGAGACATTCATTCGCGACGGCAATGACCTCATCTACAATCTGTTGCTGGATTTTCCAACAGCAGCACTCGGTGGAGATGTGGAAATACCAACCATCGACGGCACCAAACTGAAGGTAAAACTCGACAACGGTACGCAGCCTGGAAAGACACTACGCCTACGAGGCAAAGGATTACCTGCCGTTCAAGGGTATGGAAACGGACGCGGCGATCTGGTGGTAAACATCAGCGTGTATGTACCAAAGACCTTGAGTCGCGAAGAGAAACAGGCCATCGAGCAGTTCAAAGGCAGCGACAACTTCAAGGGCGACAAGCAAACACGCGACTCAATCTTCCAGAAATTCAAGAATTACTTTAATTAATATATTAATAAGGTAGCATTATGACATATCAGGAAACGTGTGAATATCTCTATAGCCAGTTGCCCATGTTCGAACATCAAGGAGCAGGCGGCTATAAAGAGGGACTGGAGAACAGTCATGCACTCGACGGCCATTTCGACCATCCACATCAGAAGTATCTCACGATACATGTGGCAGGTACCAACGGTAAAGGATCGTGTGCTCACACGCTTTCTGCTATTTTGCAGATGTGCGGTTACAGGGTGGGATTATACACTTCACCACATCTGGTGGACTTCAGTGAACGCATCCGCGTGAACGGACAGCCCATCAGCGAGGATTATGTCATCGACTTTGTGGAAAAGGAGAAGAGTTTCTTTGAGCCCTTACAACCCACTTTCTTTGAACTTACCACGGCTATGGCTTTCAAGTACTTTGCTGACATGAAAGTAGACATCGCCGTAATCGAGGTAGGCCTGGGCGGACGAATGGATTGCACCAATATCATCACCCCTATCTTATCTATCATCACCAACATTGGCATGGATCACATGCAGTTCTTGGGCAATTCGCTCGAGCAGATTGCCATGGAGAAAGCAGGCATTATCAAGAACTTTGTGCCCGTTGTGGTTGGAGAGGTAGTACCCGAAACACGACAAGTGTTTGATGCTGTGGCAGCTGAACACCGCGCACCAATCACATTTGCCGAAGATTATAACCAGATCATCTCTGCTTCATATGGAACCAAGAGAATCAATTATTACACCAAGACTTTCGGTATTGTTAGCGGAGAGCTCACAGGCTGCTATCAAGAGAAAAACACTAACACCATTCTCTGCGCTGTACAACAATTAGAGAAACTAGGCTATATGCACCCCACAAAATGTGCAGCCAATACCCCTAGCCAGAACCGAGAAGTGAAGCAGGGTTTTGCGCATGTGTGCAGTCTGACAGGACTGAAGGGACGCTGGCAGAAACTTAGCGATACACCTCTCACCATCTGCGATACCGGACACAATGTGCCAGGATGGATCTATCTGAGCAAGCAGTTGAAAGCTGTAAAATGTAACCACATGCATATCGTCTTCGGTATGGTTGACGACAAGGACATACAAGGTGTGATGGAACTACTTCCTATCAATGCTACCTATTATTTTACAAAAGCCAACAGTAAAAGAGCTGTTTCTGAGAATGTATTGAAGCTCTATTCACAAAACTACGGTCTTGAAGGAGAGAGCTATCCTGACGTAAAAACAGCTTACGAAGCAGCAAAAGCGGCTGCGGGCAATAATGACTTTATATTCATTGGTGGCAGTAGTTATATTGTAGCAGACCTGTTAAAAAACTGCATTTAGGCTTTTTTAATACTACAGCAACGTTTTTTTCGTCGAAACATTCGTCATTTTGATTTTTTTTCTGTTACTTTGCAGAAAAATAAATTTTTAACTAAAAACATATCAATATGGCGAATACTACAGAGACAGTGAATCTGTGCGGTCTGAAGCGTGAAAACTTCCAGGCCACTATCAACGGTAAAAAAACCGACTTATTCATTCTTAGGAACCGTAAGGGATTCGAAGTAGCTATTTCCAACTATGGAGGAGCAATATGCGCTATCATGGTTCCTGGAAAGGACGGGAAAGTAGCTAACGTTATTCAAGGTCATGACAGTATTGAACAGTTAACTAGCGGAAATGAGCCTTACCTCTCAACACTTATCGGACGTTGGGGTAACCGTATCTGCAAAGGCCAGTTCATTCTGAACGGGAAGGAATACCAGCTCGCGCTCAACGATGGTCCCAACCACTTGCACGGTGGTTCAGTTGGTTTCAATGCCAAAGTTTGGGACGCCCGACAGATGGGTCCACGTTCATTAGCCCTGCACCGAATCTCATCCTATGGTGAAGAAGGTTTTACTGGAGAACTGGATGTAACAGTTGAGTTCACATTCACCGATCAGAATGAACTCGTTATCGAGTATCTGGCAACAACCAACAAGAAGACCATCGTGAACCTTACACATCACGCATTCTTCAGCCTGGCAGGTACTGCTGATCCCACACCAAGCATCAACGATCAAATTTGCGAAATCAATGCCGACTTCTACCTTCCTACTGATGCAACAGCCATTCCTACTGGCGAAATCTTGAAGGTTGAAGGAACTCCTTTCGATTTCCGCAAACCCAAAACGTTTGGACAGGACATCGATGCAGACAACGAGCAAATCAAGTTTGGCCATGGCTTCGACCACAACTACGTGCTGAACAAACAGGAGGAGGGTGAACTCTCATTCGCTGCAAAGATTACAGATCCAAAGAGTGGACGAACCATGGAGGTATACACCACCGAGCCTGGACTTCAGCTCTACACTGGCAACTTCCTCAATGGTTATAAAGGTGCTAACGGCTGTACATTCCCCCATCGTTCAGCAGTATGCTTCGAAGCACAGCATTTCCCCGATTCACCTAACCGTCCTTACTTCCCAAGTGTTGTATTGAACCCTGGACAGCGTTACAAACAGAAAACCGTATACCGTTTTGGAGTAGTAGAAGAATAATAATTTAAATCCAACAATAAAATTACAAACAACAATATGACTGAGACAAATAAGAATGGTAAGCTGATTGCCATTATCACTATGTGCTTCATCTTCGCGATGATTAGCTTCGTAACCAACATGGGAGCCCCCTTTGGCAATATTTGGGGATTTGAATATCCCTTTGCCAAAGCTTGGGGTAACCTGATGAACTTTGCCGCTTACCTATTTATGGGTATTCCAGCAGGAAAGATGCTAACAAAATATGGATACAAGAAGACCGCGCTCACAGCTCTGCTGGTGGGTATCGTAGGTTTGGTATTCCAATATCTGTCAAGCCTCTTTGGTGCAGGAACCTACGTATTTTCTTATGACAATACGCCTGTAGCCCTCAACCTGCTGATTTATCTGTTGGGTGCCTTCATCTGCGGTTTCTGCGTATGTATGCTGAACACTGTGGTGAACCCCATGCTCAACCTTCTCGGAGGTGGCGGCAACAAAGGAAACCAGCTCATCCAGGTTGGTGGTACTTTGAACTCACTCACAGGTACACTCACCCCATTGTTGGCAGGCATCCTGGTAGGCACAGTTACTGCTGAGACCAGCATGAGCGACGTATCGCCACTGCTGTTTATCGGAATGGCTGTTTTTGCCATCTCATTTGTCATCATCAGCCGCGTTGCTATCCCCGAACCAACACTGGGAAAAGTTGCTCCAAAATACGAGCGCAGTCCGTTGGCTTTCCGCCACTGCGTACTGGGTGTTATTGCCATCTTCTTCTATGTAGGTATTGAAATTGGCATCCCCATGGAGCTGAACTTCTATGTTACCGACCTTGGTTTTGAGGGTGCAGCAGCAATCGGTGGAACACTTGCCGCAGCCTATTGGCTTCTCATGATGATTGGCCGTGCCTGCTCAAGTGCTATCTCTGGCAAAGTTTCAACCAAGCTCCAGCTCTCTACTGTCAGCGCAGTAGCCATCCTGTTGCTTGTTGTTGCTATCTTCATGCCTGAAAGCGTAACCATCTCATTCAGCGGTCACGATGTTCCTGCTAAAGCATTTCTCATTCCTGCCTGCGGTCTTTGCACATCTATCATGTGGGGAGGCATCTTCAACCTTTCAGTTGAGGGATTGGGCAAATACACCGAAGCTGCATCAGGTATTTTCATGACTATGGTTGTTGGTGGTGGTGTAATGCCGCTCATTCAGGAGGCAATCGCCAAGACCACTGGTCCTATTATCAGTTACTGGCTCGTCATCGCTATGTTGGCCTACATTCTTTTCTACGCCCTCGTAGGGTGCAAGAACGTGAATCAGGACATCAAAGTTGACTAATATTAACCCTTTAAAAGTTTACTATTATGGACATTGAATTTGTAAGAAGCCGCTTCATCAAGCATTTTGATGGAAAGACAGGAAACGTATATGCATCTCCCGGACGTATCAACCTAATAGGTGAGCACACCGACTACAATGGTGGTTTTGTATTCCCTGGTGCAGTTGACAAAGGCATTGTCGCTGAGATGCGTGCCAACGACACAGAAGACACTGTAATGGCTTACGCTATCGACCTGAAGGACCGCGTTGACTTCAAGCTCTCTGATCCTGATGGTCCTAAGGCTTCTTGGGCACGTTACATCTATGGTATTGCACTTGAAATGAAGAAACTTGGCGTTCCCGTTAAGGGCTTCAACATTGCATTTGCCGGTGATGTTCCCCTCGGAGCAGGTATGTCATCATCAGCTGCCATGGAGAGTTGCTTTGCTTGCGGATTGAACGATATCTTCGGAGAAAACAAAGTTTCACAATGGGATATGGTACTCGCTGGTCAGGCTACAGAACATAACTATTGTGGAGTAAAATGCGGTATCATGGATCAGTTTGCCTCTGTCTTCGGAAAAGCAGGCTGCCTGATGCGACTTGACTGCCGCAGCCGCGAATTCGAGTACTTCCCATTCAAACCCGACGGCTACCGTCTGGTACTGCTTGACTCTGTTGTTAAGCACCAGTTGGCAGGCTCACCCTACAATGATCGTCGCAACAGTTGCGAGAATGTGGTTAAACACATTGCAGCCAAGCACCCAGAGGGAAAGTTTGAGACTCTGCGCGATTGTACATGGGAACAGCTTGATGAAGTTCGTGCCGAGGTAGGTGAAGAAGATTACAAACGCGCTAAGTTCGTGCTTGGAGAGAAAGACCGCGTACTTGCAGTTTGCGATGCACTCAACGAAGGCGACTACGAGAAGGTTGGTGAACTGATGTATCAAACTCATGAAGGTCTGTCGAAGGACTACGAAGTTTCATGCGAGGAGCTCGACTACCTGAACGAACTGGCAAAAGAAAATGGTGTTACAGGTAGCCGCATTATGGGCGGTGGATTTGGTGGTTGTACTATCAATCTGGTTCGTAACGACCTTTATAAGAAGTTCATCGATGACGCTAAGGCAAAATTCAATGCAAAATATGGTCATGAGCCAAAAGTTTACGATGTTGTCATCGGTGACGGTTCACGTAGAATTTGCTAACTCTGAACCTACAAAACACAGGCAATTGTGTTTATAAAGGTTAAATTATAAGAGTAAGGTGTGATTTTTACACCTTACTCTTATTTTTTTCTTAAACATCACTTGCTCATTTGAAAATATGGTTGTAATTTTACACCCAAAATATATTCAACAATTATCAACAACTTAAAACGAGTAACAAAATGAAGACAATTAAAGCAACTGTTATGGGAGTTGGCGTAGCTGCGCTTATGCTCTCATGTGCAAGCGGCCAGCAGGCTACACAACTAACTTTATCAGGCCTCGATCCTGCAAAATTCGACACAACTATTCAGTCAAAGCCTGTCAAGCTCTACACATTGAAGAATCAGAATGGCATGGAGGTATGCATCACCAATTATGGCGCACGCATCGTATCACTTGTTGTGCCTGACAAGGATGGTAAACCTACCGATGTTGTTCTTGGATTCGATAACATTGCTCAATATGCAGATACTGTCAACACGCCATCTGACTATGGCTCAAGTGTTGGTAGATATGCCAATAGAATTAAAAACGGTAAATTCGTACTCAATGGCGACACTATCCAGTTACGTACTAACGACGGGCCTAACAGTCTACATGGCGGTGGTAACACAGGTTGGATGCACCAAGTGCTCGATGCAGAGCAGGTGGGCGATTCCATACTGAAACTGACACTCGTCGCTAAGGATGGCGAAAATGGCTTCCCCGGCAAGGTAATGTCGGTGACCACCTACAAACTAACTTCAGATAATGTACTTGATATGACCTGGGAGGCAGAAACTGACAAGCCAACCATCATCAACCAAACTAATCACAACTATTATAACCTGAGTGGCGACTTCACCCAGCCTGCATACGACATGGAACTCTACGTGAATGCTGATAACTTCACTCCAAGCGACAAGCTCTATATCCCCACAGGCGAAATCAAGTCTGTTGAAGGCACACCAATGGATTTCCGCACCCCACATGCACTGGGCGACAGCATCCAATCAGCCTTTGACCAGATCCAGAACGCTACAGGTTACGATCATAACTACTGTCTGAACACATACAAGAATGGCAAAGGTGACGATACGCAGGTTTGCGCTAGTCTTTACAGTCCAAAGACAGGCATCTTAATGGAGATGTTTACCAACGAGCCTGGTGTACAGGTTTACAGTGGCAACTTCCAAGGTACAGGTGCTGATAAAGATATCCCTCGTAAAAACGGTATCACCTATCCAAAGCACGTTAGCGTATGCTTGGAGAGTCAGAAATATCCCGATTCTCCCAATCATCCTGAGTGGACACAGCCCACACTGCTCCCTGGTGAAAAGTATTTCAGTCACGCTGCCTACAAATTTTCTATCAAATAAGCAAACATACATAGTTACTAACAATATCAATCAATTAAAAAAATGGCATTATTAGACTGGATTGTCATCGGTGCTTTTTGTTGTGCACTGATAGGCATCGTACTTTGGGTTATTTCACAAAAAAACAACAACTCTGCAGATTATTTCTTGGGAGGCAAGGACGCAACTTGGATAGCTATCGGAGCCTCAATCTTCGCTTCGAACATCGGATCCGAGCACCTCATCGGTTTGGCTGGCGCTGGCGCCTCATCAGGTATGGCAATGGCACATTGGGAGATTCAGGGTTGGATGATCCTGATCCTGGGTTGGGTTTTCGTACCTTTCTACACCCGCTCGATGGTTTACACCATGCCAGAGTTCTTGGAGCGTCGCTACAATACACAGAGTCGCACCATTCTATCTGTAATCTCACTGATATCATACGTGCTAACCAAGGTTGCCGTAACAGTTTATGCAGGTGGTCTGGTATTCCAACAAGTATTCGGTATTGAACAACTTTGGGGTATCGATTTCTTCTGGATTGCAGCTATCGGTTTGGTCGTTATCACAGCTATCTACACCATCTTTGGCGGCATGAAGAGTGTGCTCTACACCTCTGTATTACAGACACCTATCCTGCTGCTCGGTTCACTCATCATCCTGGTACTTGGATTTAAGGCCTTGGGAGGCTGGGACGAAATGATGACTATCTGTGGTGCCGTTGACGCCAACGAGTATGGCGACAAGATGACATCGCTCATTCGCGATAATCGCGATGCCAACTATCCTTGGTTGGGCGCTCTCATCGGTTCTGCTGTCATCGGATTCTGGTATTGGTGCACCGACCAGTACATCGTACAGCGTGTTCTTTCTGGTAAGGATGAGAAAGAGGCACGTCGTGGTACCATCTTCGGTGCTTACTTGAAATTGCTCCCTGTTTTTCTGTTCCTGATTCCTGGTATGATCGCATTCGCCATGAGCGCTAAAGGCATCACCCTGCCAAATGGAGAGGTATTCGTTCTGAGCACACCCGATGCAGCATTCCCTACCCTAGTAGCCAAACTGTTACCTGCAGGTGTGAAAGGTCTGGTGGTTTGCGGTATTCTCGCAGCGCTGATGTCTTCGTTAGCATCATTGTTCAACTCATCGGCAATGCTATTCACCATCGATTTCTGGAAACGTCTGAAGCCAGAAACCTCAGAAAAGAGCCTTGTTCGCATCGGCCAGATTGCAACAGTTGTAATTGTAATTCTTGGCATACTATGGATTCCTATCATGCGCTCTGTAGGCAACGTGCTCTACAACTATTTGCAGGACGTTCAGTCTGTTCTTGCTCCTGGTATCGCCGCAGCATTCTTGCTGGGTATCTGTTGGAAGCGTGCAACAGCCAAAGGTGGTCAGTGGGGTTTGCTTTCGGGCATCATCATCGGTCTCACACGCTTAGGAGCAAAAGTATACTACAGCAATGCTACTGACGCTGCAGACAGTTGGTTCAAAGCTGTATTCTACGACTTTAACTGGCTGTTCTTCTGCGGTGTCATGCTGATTGTATGTTGCCTCGTTGTGATTATTGTATCACTCTGCACTGAAGCACCAGACGAGAAGAAGATTCAAGGCCTGGTATTCGGAACATCAACTCCTGAGCAGATCAGAGCTACTCGCGAGAGCTGGAACAAGTGGGATGTTTTCCATACCATTGTTATTCTTGGTTTCACTGTAGCATTCTACATCTATTTCTGGTAAAAGAGTTTTTATATGGCATATTATCACGAACATTCTAAGGTATGGTTGTCGGTAGACTGTATTATTTTTGGTTTCGATGAGAACAAACTAAAAATACTGATCGGGCGCCGCAACATGGACCCTGGACGTGGCGAATGGAGCCTCTACGGAGGCTTCGTTAATGCCACCGAGAGTGTCGACGAGGCTGCTTCACGCACCCTCTACGAACTTACCGGTCTTCGCAATCTTTACATGCGCCAAATTGGCGCATTCGGAAAGGTTGACCGTGACCCAGGTGAACGTGTAGTATCAATAGCATACTATGCGCTCATCAATGCCAACGAATACGATGACAAGTTACGTAAGGAACATGGACTGCAATGGATCAATATCGATGAGATTCCTCAACTTTATTCCGATCACAACGAAATGGTATCAAAAGCACGCAAGATGATGCAACAGAAGATGTCGCACGAACCTGTTGGCTTCCGCCTGCTGCCTAGCCTTTTCACTCTTACGCAGTTGCAAAAACTGTACGAGGCTGTGTATGGTACAGAACTGGATAAGCGCAATTTCCGCAAACGCGTTAAAGAGATGGACTTCATTGAGAAGACAGAACTGATCGACAAAAAGAATTCAAAACGTGGTGCTTTCCTTTATCGTTTCAATAACAAAGCATACAACGAAGATTCAAATTTCAAACTGTAATAACAATGTTAGAAGAGTTAAAAGAAAAAGTATTCAAGGCAAACCTAGACCTTGTAAAACAGAACCTGGTAATCTTTACCTGGGGCAACGTATCCGGCATTGACCGTGAGAAAGGCCTTGTAGTCATCAAGCCTTCTGGCGTCGACTACGACGTTATGAAAGCTTCAGATATGGTAGTTGTTGATCTTGAAAGTGGCAAAGTTGTTGAAGGCAATCTAAACCCATCTTCCGACACCCCAACTCACCTGGTATTATATAAGGCCTTCCCAAATATTCAAGGCGTGGTACACACTCACTCTACCTATGCCACCGCTTTTGCACAAGCAGGTCGCGATATTCCTAATATTGGTACCACTCATGCCGACTATTTTTATAAGGACATCCCATGTACACGTGACATGACCGAAGCAGAGGTAAAGGGTAACTACGAATTAGAGACTGGCAATGTGATTGTCGACGAGATCCTTAATATTCGCAAGATCAATCCCGACCACACTCCCGCTGTTCTTGTAAAGAATCACGGTCCGTTCTCATGGGGTACATCTCCCGACAACGCTGTATATAATGCCAAAGTTATGGAGCAGTGTGCCAAGATGGCCTTTGTAGCATTCTCGGTAAACCCCAATCTCACTATGAATCCCTTGCTGATAGAAAAACACTACATGCGTAAGCATGGTCCTAATGCATATTACGGACAAAAAGGACAAAAGCATTAATCTAAAAGAAAAAAAATGAGTATGAAAGCATTTGATAATTATGAAATTTGGTGGGTAACTGGTGCACAGTTGCTCTATGGAGGCGATGCCGTAGTAGCTGTTGATGGCCACTCCAAGGAAATGGTTGACGGTCTGAACAAAAGCGGCAACATTCCAGTTAAGATTGTATACAAGGGTACCGCAAATAGCAGTAAGGAAGTTGAGCAGGTTATGCTCGCTGCTAATAACGACGAGAAATGTGTAGGTATTATCACCTGGATGCACACCTTCAGTCCTGCAAAAATGTGGATCAAGGGTCTGCAGCAGTTGCAGAAACCTCTTCTCCATTTCCACACTCAATACAACGCAGAGATTCCTTGGAACGACATCGACATGGACTTCATGAACTTGAACCAAAGTGCGCATGGTGATATTGAGTTCGGACATATCTGTACACGCATGCGTGTGGCTCGCAAAGTTGTTTGTGGCTATTGGAAGGAAGAGAAAGCTCAAAAGCAGATTGCCGTTTGGGCACGTGTGGCTGCTAGTGTGGCAGATGCCAAGAACGTTCGCTGCCTGATGTTTGGTATGAACATGAATAATGTAGCTGTTACCGATGGCGACCGCGTAGAGTTTGAACAACGTTTGGGATACCACGTCGACTACTACCCCGTTAGTTCTTTGATGGAGTACTTTAAGAAGGTAACCGATATGGAAGCAGAAGAACTCGTAGAAGAGTACAAGAAGCTCTACACCATCAAGATTGATGAGAGCGGCGAGCAGGTCTATTGGGAAAAGGTTAAGAATGCAGCCAAGGCAGAGATTGCTCTACGTCGTGTACTGAAAGACGAGAACGCCACTGCCTTCACTACCAACTTTGACGACCTAGGCGATGCCAATATCAACGAGCCTGACTTCTGCGGTTTCGACCAGATTCCTGGTTTAGCTTCCCAGCGTCTGATGGAAGAAGGTTATGGTTTCGGTGCCGAAGGCGACTGGAAAACAGCATGTCTCTATCGCACACTATGGGTTATGCAACAAGGCATGCCTACCGGCTGTTCATTCCTAGAGGATTATACATTGAACTTCGCAGGCGATCGTTCCTCTTGCCTACAGAGCCACATGCTCGAGGTTTGTCCACTGATAGCTAGCGACAAGCCCAAACTGGAGGTACACTTCCTTGGCATCGGTATTCGCAAACAGCCAACTGCCCGTTTGGTATTCACCTCAAAAACAGGAGCAGGTATCAAGGCTACTGTTGTAGATCTTGGAAACCGTTTCCGCCTGATTTCTCAGGAGGTTGAGTGCATCGAGCCTAAGCCAATGCCCAAGCTCCCTGTAGCTTCAGCTCTGTGGATTCCTCAACCCAGTTTTGAGGTTGGAGCAGCAGCCTGGATTATGGCAGGTGGTACTCACCATAGTGCTTTCTCATATGATATCAACGAAGAGTATTGGGAGGACTTTGCTGAAATGCTCAGTATTGAGTATGTGAAGATTAATAAGAATACCAATATTTCCGACTTCAAACAAACACTCCGTAACAACGAAGTTTATTACATGTTAAACAAAGCGCTGAAATAAGATATGACAGCAAAACAAACAATACAAGCAGGTAAAGCCATTCTCGGAATCGAGTTTGGCTCTACCCGTATCAAGGCTGTCCTCATCGACGAGGACAACGAACCCATTGCACAGGGTTCACATGAGTGGGAAAACCAGCTAGTAGATGGTCTGTGGACCTATTCTACCGAAGCTGTCTGGTATGGCCTACAGGACTGCTATGCAGAACTGCGCAAGGATGTCATGAAACAGTACGACTGTGAGATAGAGTCGTTGGCAGCCATTGGCTTCAGCGCTATGATGCATGGTTATATGGCATTCAACGATAAGAAAGAGATCCTTGTACCCTTCCGTACATGGCGCAACACCAATACAGGAAAGGCAGCAGCAGAGCTTTCTAAACTCTTCAATTACAATATTCCTCTCCGTTGGAGCATCTCACACCTCTACCAGTGCATTCTCGACAACGAGGAACATGTATCTGATATCAAATACCTCACCACTCTTGCAGGCTATGTTCACTGGCAAGTAACTGGTCAGTTCGTTTTAGGTGTGGGTGATGCCTCAGGTATGCTTCCTGTTGATCCCTCTACCAAGACTTACGATGCAGAGATGGTTCGGAAGTTTGATGAACTGATTGCTCCCAGAGGTTTCTCTTGGAAATTGCTCGACATTCTGCCAAAAAGTTTGAATGCTGGCGAGAATGCTGGTTTCCTTACCCCCGAGGGTGCCAAGAAACTCGATGTTTCAGGTCATCTTAAAGCAGGTATACCTGTCTGTCCCCCTGAAGGCGATGCTGGCACAGGAATGGTAGCAACCAATGCTGTAAAGCAGCGCACAGGTAATGTATCTGCAGGAACGTCAAGTTTCTCTATGATCGTACTTGAGAAGCCGCTGTCCAAGCCCTACGAGATGATTGATATGGTGACCACACCAGACGGCAGTCTTGTAGCGATGGTTCACTGCAACAACTGTACTTCCGACATCAATGCATGGGTAGGTTTGTTCAAGGAGTACCAACAGCTGTTGGGGCTTCCCGTTGATATGAACGAACTCTACGGCAAGCTCTTTAACAAAGCCCTTGAGGGCGACACCGACTGTGGTGGCCTGATGGCCTACAACTACGTATCAGGCGAGCCTGTAACCGGATTAGCAGAAGGACGTCCCATGTTCGTACGCTCAGCCAATGACAAGTTCAACCTGGCAAATTTCATGCGTGCACACCTCTACGGTGCGATTGGCGTACTGAAGATTGGCAACGATATTCTACTGAAGGAAGAGAAGATCAAGGTAGACCGCATCACAGGTCATGGTGGTTACTTCAAGACCACAGGTGTGGGACAGCGCATGCTGGCTGCCGCTCTTAACTCCCCCATCTCTGTCATGGAGACTGCAGGCGAAGGTGGCGCATGGGGTATTGCCCTGTTAGCTGGCTATCTGATCAACAAGAATGGAAAGGCTCTTGCCGACTATTTGGAGGATGTTGTATTCGCAGGCAACACGGGTGTATCTATTGCCCCAACAGCTGAGGATGTTGCAGGTTTCGAAAAGTATATCGAAAACTACAAACGCTGTCTGCCCATAGAGCAGGCCGCTGTGGATAACAAATAATTATTCAAACAACGACATGAAAAAGTTAGTTTTTACCGCTACTATCGCACTGGCTCTTGCCACATCGGCATCAGCCGCTGACAATGTGAAAGCAACGGTTCATGCCGATCAGGCAGGAGCCAAGATCAATCGCGAAATCTACGGTCAGTTCTCAGAACATCTGGGCAGCTGTATCTACGGTGGACTCTGGGTGGGCGAGAACTCACAGATCCCCAACATCAAGGGTTACCGCAAGGATGTGTTCGAGGCTTTAAAAGCCCTGAAGATTCCCGTTATGCGCTGGCCTGGCGGCTGCTTTGCAGACGACTACCACTGGATGGATGGCATCGGACCAAAAGACAAACGCCCATCACTGCGCAACAATAACTGGGGAGGCACCATCGAAGACAACTCGTTTGGAACTCACGAGTTTTTGAACCTCTGCGAGATGCTCGGTTGTGAGCCCTATATCTCTGGTAATGTAGGTTCTGGTACCGTAAAGGAGATGGCCCAGTGGGTTGAGTACATGACCAGCGATGGCGATACACCTATGGCACGTCTGCGCCGCCAGAACGGTCGCGACAAGGCCTGGAAGGTGAAGTACTTCGGTATCGGTAACGAGGCATGGGGCTGCGGTGGTAACATGCGCCCAGAGTACTATAGCGACGAGTATCGCAAGTTCAACACCTACCTGCGCAATCAGGGAGGAAACCGCCTCTATCGCATTGCATCTGGAGCCAGCGACTACGACTATAATTGGACCAAAGTCCTCATGGAACGTATCGGAAACCAGATGCAGGGTATCTCGCTGCACTACTACACCTGCACAGGTTGGAATGGTCCTAAGGGATCTGCCATCAACTTCGATACCGACCAGTACTACTGGGCACTCGGTAAGTGCCTGGAGATCGAAGAGGTTATCAAGAAGCACAAGGCCATCATGGACGAGAAAGATCCCAAGAACACCATCGGTCTGCTCGTTGACGAGTGGGGTACCTGGTGGGACGAGGAGCCCGGCACCATTCCTGGTCACCTGTACCAGCAGAATGCCCTGCGCGATGCTTTCGTAGCAGCCTTGAGTCTCAACGTATTCCATAAGTACACCGACCGTGTAAAGATGGCTAATATCGCTCAGGTAGTTAACGTTCTGCAGTCGATGATCCTCACCGACCAAGAGGGTACCGGTCACATGGTACTGACACCCACCTACCATGTATTCCAGATGTACACCCCTTTCCAAGAGGCTACCTATCTGCCCGTCGACCTGCCTACTGAAACGATACAGTGCAGCACTGACTACTGGAAGAAGAAGCAGGATACCAAGGACAACTCAACACGTCCCTGTCCATTGCTCTCTGCCTCGGCTGCCAAGACTAAGGACGGCAGCATCGTGCTTGCTCTGACCAACGTCAGCCTCGACAAGGCACAGACCATCGATTTCAACTTCGCTGGTTTCAATGCCAAGCAGGTAAGCGGTCGCATCCTCACTTCGAAGAACGTAGCCGACTACAACGATTTCAAGAATCCTGATGTTGTAGCCCCCACCGACTTCAAGGATGCAAAGCTGAAGAAGGGTGTTCTCACCGTGAAGATCCCCGCTAAGTCGATTGTTGTTCTGAACATCAAATAAAAAAGAAGCCCCGCCAGTTGGCGGGGTTCTTTTTTTCTATTGCTCTGATATCGGTTCTACGTGTACGGCAATGTGAGTATCCGGCCCGTAGTGCTGCCGCAGTATATCTTCCACCTCCGAGGCCTTATCGTGTGCCTCACAGAGTGTCATCTGCCCATCCATCAGCACATGCAACTCGATGGCATAATGATTTCCCAATCGTCGGGTACGCAACTCATGAGGCTCAGTTACGCCAGGCACCGAGGCAGCCAACTGCAGTATCTCATCCTCCACGGCATCGGGTAGCGACTGCTCCATCAGGTCGCCGATACCATTGCGCAACAGGTCGATTGCCACTTTTGTGATAAACAGACCCACAATAACCGACGCTATCGGATCAAGCACCGTCCAGCGCTGACCTAAGAAGATAGCCCCACCTATACCAACAGCCGTACCTACCGACGAGAGCGCATCGCTGCGGTGATGCCAGGCATTAGCCTCTACCGCCTGCGAGTTCAACTTACGAGCCTCCCGCATCGAGTAATGATACACCGCCTCCTTCAGCACAATCGACAACAGAGCAGCCCACAGGGCCAACAGGCCCGGCGCCTTGAGTTCTACCCCTTGTGCCCAGGCAATAATCTTAGAAAGTCCGCTATACACAATACCGATAGCTACTATCAGGAGTGCTATGCCAATAATGGTCATGGCCAGCGTCTCGAACTTTCCGTGTCCGTAGTCGTGCGATTTGTCTTTCGGTTTGCCACTGATGTGTACAAACAGCAGCACGATGATATCCGTTACAAAGTCCGACAGCGAGTGTACAGCATCGGCCACCATAGCTGCACTGTGGCCCGCAATACCAGCCACAAACTTGAAGAGCAGCAGCACCACATTCACGGCACCACCCACCATCGTCACCCGATATATCTCCTTATTTCTATCCATTTGCTGGCAAAGGTAAACAAAAAAAGCGAATACGCCAATATTTTCCACTTTTTATTGCGAGAAACAAAAAAAGCCCACCTGTTGGTGAGCTTTTTCTGTGGGTGCTGATGGATTCGAACCACCGAAGTCGAAAGACAGCAGATTTACAGTCTGCCCCATTTGGCCACTCTGGAAAACACCCTTGTTTCGAAATCGGGTGCAAAGGTACACATAATTTTTGAGTTGAACAAATTTTTAGGCAGAAAAATGATCTGCATCGGTCAAAACCGGGAATTTTTTCCGAAATCTGTCCAGTTCTTCCATGTCAAAATCGGCAATTGCTATCTCTTCCTTAGCAGGAGAACATTGCGCGATAGTACGTCCGTAAGCGTTAATCACTACTGAATCACCAACATACTCACACACACCGTCCTTACCTACGCAGTTTACTCCAATCACGAAACTTTGGTTTTCAATAGCACGCGCCTTCAACAGTGTCTGCCATACGTCCCGACGCTTTGCTGGCCAGTTTGCCACATAGATAATAGCATCATAATCACCTCGATTGCGTGAGAAAACTGGAAAACGCAGGTCGTAGCATACTTGAAGCAAGAATCGTACGCCACACCACTCTACCACCACACGATGCGCTCCTGGAACATATTCCTTGTTCTCTCCAGCATACGAAAAGAGATGATGCTTATCATAATAATCGTAAGAGCCATCAGGTCGAACAAAGTAGAGCCGGTTACGCAGCAATCCTGCCTCATCAACAGTAGCCAGACTACCGGCAATAGCAGCCTTCAAACGTTGCGCCATTTCTTGCATCCAATTCAGAACTCGCTGACAGTCCGGACATCGGTTTTGAGTAGGTAAGAACCCCGTAGCAAATGTTTCTGATAACACATAAAGATGGGAGCCTTTCTGCCCTTCTAATAGCTGTTCCAGGTGATTTAAATTCCATTCCACCTCGCCCCATCGGATCATATGTTGTACAATCGACACTTTCATTTCAACACAATACTTTATTATATGTTGCAAAGATATATCAATTTTCTAACATCGCACAATATTTATCAAGAAACCATCACTTATTTCGAAGTTTTTTTGTACCTTTGCGCCAAATTAAAACGTTTTTCAATTAATTATTCATTATGAACGACAACAAAGTTATGAACATGGCAGCCGACAACATCCGAATACTGGCTGCTTCGATGGTTGAAAAGGCTAAGTCGGGCCACCCCGGCGGTGCTATGGGTGGTGCTGACTTCATCAACACCCTTTACAGTGAGTTCCTGATATACGATCCAGAGAATCCTGCATGGGAGGGAAGAGACCGTTTCTTCCTCGACCCAGGCCACATGGCTCCAATGCTCTATAGTCAGTTGGCACTTATCGGAAAGTACACACTTGAGGATCTGCAGAACCTGCGTCAATGGGGCTCAGTAACTCCAGGACACCCTGAGCGCGAGATAGAGCGTGGCATTGAGAACACCTCTGGTCCTCTTGGTCAAGGTCACTGCTTTGCAGTCGGTGCAGCTATCGCCGCTAAGTTCCTGAAGGCTCGTCTGGGAAATGTGATGAACCAGACCATCTACGCCTACATCTCTGATGGTGGTGTACAGGAAGAGATTTCGCAGGGTGCAGGCCGTATTGCAGGTAACTTAGGACTCGACAACCTCATCATGTTCTACGACGCTAATGATATCCAGCTTTCAACCAAGACAGAAGTTGTGACCAGCGAGGACACAGCTAAGAAGTATGAAGCATGGGGCTGGTACGTACAGAAAATTGATGGTAACAATGTTGACCAGATTCGTGAGGCCATCAAAAAAGCCCAGGCAGAGAAGGATCGTCCAAGCCTGATCATCGGTCACTGCGTAATGGGTAAGGGTGCTCGCAAGGCTGACAACAGTTCATATGAGAGCAACTGCGCTACCCACGGTGCACCTTTAGGTGGCGATGCCTACATCAACACCATGAAGAATCTGGGTGCCGATCCTGAGAACCCATTCCAGATTTTCCCAGAGGTTAAGGAAATGTACGCAAAGCGTGCTGAGGAGCTGAAGAAAATTGTTGCTGAGCGCTATGCACAGAAGGCTGAGTGGGCTAAGGGGCATCCCGAACAGGCCAAGCAGTTGGAAGAATGGTTCAGCGGCAAGGCTCCCGTTATCGACTGGAGTAAGGTTGAACAGAAGGCTGGTGCAGCCACACGTGGTGCAAGTGCCACTGTTCTTTCTGCTCTTGCTGAGCAGGTGCCCAACATGATTTGTGCTTCTGCCGACCTTTCTAACTCAGATAAGACAGACGGATTCCTGAAGAAAACTCACGATTTGGTTCGTGGCGACTTCAGCGGAGCCTTCTTTGAGGCAGGTGTAGCTGAGCTCACCATGGCTTGCTGCTGCATTGGTATGGCCCTGCACGGTGGTGTGATCCCTGCATGTGGCACCTTCTTTGTATTCTCTGACTACATGAAGCCCGCCGTACGTATGGCAGCTTTGATGGAGCTACCTGTTAAGTTCATCTGGACTCACGACGCATTCCGCGTTGGTGAAGACGGACCAACCCACGAGCCTGTAGAACAGGAGGCACAGATTCGTCTGATGGAGAAGTTAAAGAATCACCACGGCAAGAACTCTGTATTGGTGGTTCGTCCTGCAGATGCAGAGGAGACAACCGTTTGCTGGCGCATGGCAATGGAGAATGTTGATACACCTACAGCTCTCATCTTCTCTCGTCAGAACATCGAGATGCTGCCCGAGGGCAACGACTACACACAGGCCACCAAGGGTGCATATGTTGTTGCAGGAAGCGATGAGAACTACGATGTCATCCTGTTAGCTTCTGGTTCTGAGGTTTCTACCCTTGAGGCTGGTGCCAAGTTGCTCCGCGAGGACGGTGTAAAGGTTCGCGTGGTAAGTGTTCCTTCCGAGGGACTGTTCCGCAGCCAAAGCAAGGAATACCAGCAGAGTGTACTGCCCGCAGGTAAGAAGAAGTTCGGACTGACAGCTGGTCTGCCTGTAAACCTCGAAGGTCTGGTAGGTGCAGACGGTTGTGTATGGGGTCTCGAGAGCTTTGGCTTCTCTGCTCCTTACAAGGTACTCGACGAGAAACTTGGATTCACTGGAGAGAATGTTTACAAGCAGGTAAAGAAGTTGCTTGCTTAATATTAACCGGCGCAGAGGTACAGAGACACAGAGATCATATATTTCTGTAACTCTGTATCTCTGTGTTATTTAACACTTAAAACTATGGAAGTAAAAACTGTTGGAGTGGCTTGCGACCATGCAGGCTTTGCACTCAAGAAATTTGTGCTCGAGTATCTGGACGAGAAGGGCTATCCTTACAAAGACTATGGTACATGGAGCGACGCCAGTGTTGATTATCCTGATTTTGGTCATGCGCTGGCTGAGGGTATTGAGAAGGGAGAGGTTTATCCTGGTATTGCCATCTGCGGCAGCGGTGAGGGCATATCAATCACTCTGAACAAGCACCAGCAGGTTCGTGCCGGATTGTGCTGGATTCCAGAAATAGCTCATCTCATCCGTCAGCACAACGATGCCAACGTATTAGTTATGCCAGGTCGATTCATCGACAACAACATGGCCCGTCAGATTATGGACGAATTCTTTACCGCCAGCTTTGAAGGTGGCCGCCACCAGAAGCGAGTAGACAAGATTCCTGTTCAGAAGTAAAAACAAAGAATCCCGCCAAATGGTGGGATTCTTTTGTTTACTATATATCATATTTGTTCTTACGTTTATCAGCCTTACGAGGCTTGCTGCCGTGAAAGCCCATATGAGGTGTTTTCACACCTTGATATCCAGCATGGCGTTGCCGGATACGCTGAACATATTCTACCGTTTCAGAACCACGCATATACCCATACTTCACTATAGGATCATTGTAGTACTGTGGCTGCGACAGTTTCAGAACATACGGCGCCACATCGCTCCAGCGGTGAGGATTTCTGCCGTCACGCCTGGCCAATGCCATCGCATCGTGAATGTGATGGGCACCACCATTATAGGCTGCTAGCACAAAGTTAGTACGCTCATAGTGGTCACGCACATCCTTGAAGGTATTCTGCAACTGTCCAATATACTTAACAGCCGCCTGTACATTGGTTTCCGGCTCATAGAGTTTGCTACGAGGCACGCCTAAATGATCGGCAGTACCAGGCATGATCTGCATAAGTCCCTTTGCACCGGCAAACGATACGGCACGCGGATCAAATGTTGACTCCTGATAGCATTGGGCTGCCAGCAATCGCCAATCCCAACGTATATCACGTGCATAAGCCATAAAATACTGGTCGTAATGAGATATCACCCCCCCTTTGGCATCAAGCATGGGCGAGAAGATGCGTCGTCGCACCTTACGTACAGTCAACAAATCATGCTCTTCTTTTTGTACAACAGCTATCAGGGCAGGATGATACCAACGCTGCAGTTCCTTTGCCAGTTCGTTCTTAGCTGTATCGGCATCGATATGCCCCGGCGTTGGCCATGCCACTATATCAATATCTCCCTCAGCATATCTTTTCAGTAGCTCCAAACTATCACGACACACTTCCACACGCAGCCGCACCCCCAGTGAGTCAGCAAAACGCTGACAGATAAGGAATTGGGCACCCAAATGATGTCCATGATAATCGTAGTAGGTTTGCGGACCACTCACGGTAGCCATTATGAGTTCGCCACTTGTCTGAATGTCATGCAGATCAAACTCGTCGGAGGTCGGAATGGTATCCTCAACCATTCCCCATGGTGCAACTATGGGTTCATGTTTCTTCTCGAAACACGAAGTCAGCGATAGTAAAATCGCCCAAAAACTGCCATATTTATACCATTTTAGCATCAATCTACACCAATTTGTCAACAAAAACGGTGCAAAGGTACTACTTTTTGCTCATGAATGATACAAATTACACGAAAATTTTGTAATTTTGCACCCGATATTTTTAGATTTAACAATATGTTAAGAATTGCAGTACAATCAAAAGGACGTCTTTTCGAGGACACCATGAATCTGCTTTCAGAAGCAGACATCAAGGTCAGCGCCTCGAAGCGCACCTTACTGGTGCAGTCGTCCAATTTTCCGCTGGAGGTTCTTTACCTCCGCGATGACGACATCCCACAGAGTGTAGCCAGTGGAGTGGCTGACATCGGCGTGGTGGGCGAAAACGAATTCGTAGAGCGTGGCGAGGATGCAGAAATCATCTCACGTCTCGGATTCTCGAAATGCCGCCTCTCGCTAGCCATCCCCAAAGAGATCGACTACAAGGGAGTAGAGTGGTTCAACGGCAAGAAGATTGCCACCAGCTACCCCGGAATCCTTCGACATTTCCTTGAGCAGCATCATATCCATGCAGAAATTCATGTTATTACAGGTAGCGTAGAAATCAGCCCAGGCATCGGTCTGGCTGATGCCATCTTCGATATCGTATCATCAGGCTCTACCCTAGTGAGCAACAACCTTCGCGAGGTGGAGGTAGTGATGAAGAGCGAAGCCCTTCTCATCGGCCACAAGCAGATGAGCCAGGAGAAGCGCAACATTCTGGAGCAGATCCTGTTCCGCTTCAAAGCCGTGAAGGATGCTGAGGACAAGAAATACGTGCGTATGAATGCACCCAAGGCCCGTCTGCAGGAGATTATCAGTGTGCTGCCAGGCCTGAAGAGTCCTACCATCATCCCACTGGCCGATGAGGAGTGGTGCTCTGTTCACACCGTATTGGACCAGAAGCAGTTCTGGGAGATCATTGGCAAACTGAAGGAAATGGGCGCTCAGGGCATCCTGGTTACCCCAATCGAAAAGATGATTCTATGAACATAATTCGTTTTCCAGAAAGAAGTGAATGGGCAAAAATTGTGGAGCGTCCGCATTTGGACGTTTCACAATTAAACGATACTGTAGCCGCTGTACTTGCCGACGTGAAGAAGCGCGGCGATGATGCAGTAAAGGGCTACGAACTGAAGTTTGACCATGTGGACCTGCCCTCGCTGACCGTTTCCGAAGCGGAGATGAACGAGGCGGAGACACTGGTTAGCGCTGAATTGAAGGCCGCTATCCAAGTGGCTCATTACAACATCAAGACATTCCACGAGTCGCAGTTGTTCAAGGGTAAGAAGATAGAGACTCAGCCAGGCGTGGTGTGCTGGCAGAAGAGTGTTGCCATCGAGAAGGTAGGACTCTATATTCCTGGCGGCACAGCTCCACTCTTCTCTACAGTACTGATGCTGGCCACCCCTGCCAAGATAGCAGGTTGCAGCGAGATTGTGCTCTGCACACCTCCAGGCCGTGATGGCAAGGTGAACCCCGCCATCCTGGTAGCAGCCCGTATCGCAGGTGTCAGCAAGATTTTTAAGGCTGGTGGCGTACAGGCCATCGGTGCCATGGCTTACGGCACAGAGAGTGTGCCCAAGGTCTACAAGATCTTTGGACCTGGCAACCAGTATGTGATGGCAGCCAAGCAGCAGGTGAGTCTGCACGATGTGGCTATCGACATGCCAGCTGGTCCATCAGAGGTCTGTGTGATTGCCGATAAGCATGCTAACATCGAGTTTGTGGCTGCCGACCTTTTGTCACAGGCTGAACACGGTATCGACTCACAGGTGTTCATGATTACCACATCAGAGCAGGTGATTCTCGACGTTCAGGCCGAGGTGAACCGCCAGCTCAACCTGCTGCCACGCAAGGAGATGGCAGCCAAGGCACTGGAGAACAGCCGACTGGTACTGGTGAACAGCATGCAAGAGGCCATCGACCTCTCTAATGCCTACGCCCCAGAGCACCTCATCCTGCAGGTGAAGGACTATGCCAAGGTGGCTAATAAGGTGGTAAACGCCGGTAGCGTTTTCCTGGGCGAGTATGCCTGTGAGAGTGCTGGCGACTATGCCAGCGGCACCAATCACACCCTGCCCACACACGGCTATGCCACGGCCTACAGCGGTGTGAACCTGGACAGCTACTGCCGCAAGATCACCTTCCAGCATCTCACCGAGGATGGTATCCGCAGCATCGGTCACGCCGTAGAGTTGATGGCCGAGGCCGAGCAGCTGGAGGCACATAAGAATGCGATGACAGTACGCATCAAATCTTTAGAAAAATGAAATCATTAGAACAATTAACACGCAAGAATATCTGGAACCTGGCGCCCTACAGCAGTGCCCGTAACGAGTATGCCGGGCGCGAGGCGAGGGTGTTTCTCGATGCAAACGAGAACCCCTATAATCAGCCTTTCAATCGCTACCCCGACCCACTTCAGTTGGATCTGAAGGCTGTTCTTGCCAAAGTAAAGGGTGTACCAGCAGAGAATATCTTCTTAGGCAATGGTAGCGACGAGGCCATCGACCTGCCCTACCGCTGTTTCTGCGAACCTGGCAAGGATAATGTGGTAGCTATAGAGCCCACCTACGGCATGTACAAGGTATGTGCAGATATCAACGATACCGAATATCGCACCGTGCTGCTCGACGAGCATTTCCAGACGACAGCCGACAAGCTGCTGGCTGCTACCGATGAGCACACCAAGATCATATGGCTCTGTACCCCCAATAACCCCACAGGAAATTGTCTGGTACGCGAAGAGGTTATCAAGGTTATTGAGCAATTCCAAGGCATTGTGATTGTCGACGAGGCCTATAGTGATTTCTCATCACAGAAGCCTCTGCGTAGCGAATTAGCCAAGTACCCCAACCTCATTGTGCTCAACACCATGTCGAAGGCATGGGGCTGTGCAGCCATCCGTTTGGGTATGGCATTCGCCTCACAGGATATCATCGCTCTATTTAATAAGGTGAAGTATCCCTACAACGTGAATCTGCTCACACAGCAGCAGGCACTCGAGGCACTGAAAGACCCCTTTGAGATAGACAGCTGGGTAAAAACGCTACTGGAAGAACGAGGCCGCGTGATGCAGGCATTCAGCATACTGCCCATCTGCGAGAAGGTTTATCCTACCGATGCCAATTTCTTCCTGGCCAAGATGACCGATGCCAACAAAATATACAACTATCTGGTAGACAAGGGTATCATTGTGCGCAACCGTAACCGCGTGCAACTCTGTCAGAACTGTCTGCGCATCACCATTGGTAGCAAGACAGAGAACAGCGAACTGATAGCCGCTCTACGACAGTATTAAGGCCAATGAAAACAGTATGTGATTTCATAGCGAAATGGATGGGAATGATAGTGCTGCTAACTGCAGCACTATCCCTTTTTGTGCCCTACACTTTCGAGTGGATCAGCACATGGACCATCAATCCAATGCTGGGCGTCATCATGTTTGGCATGGGCCTCACCCTGTCACCTCACGATTTTCGCCTTGTACTGAGCCGTCCCAAAGATATCCTTATAGGCTGTATGGCCCAGTTCACCATCATGCCGCTACTGGCCTGGTTGCTGACCTCTGCATTCTCGCTACCCAAGGAACTGGCATTAGGTGTCATCTTAGTAGGCTGCTGCCCTGGTGGCACAGCATCGAATGTCATCACATATCTGGCCAAAGGCGATTTGGCACTTTCGGTAGGCATGACAGCCACCTCCACCCTATTGGCCCCCATCCTCACACCACTATTGGTATGGCTCATGGCTGGCACCATGGTTCATGTCAACACGCTGGGCATGCTTCAAAGCATCGTTTACGTGGTTATCGCACCGATTATTGGCGGTTTGCTCTGTCAGCGATTCCTACCTCGTCTCACCCAGCGTGTCACCCCTTATCTGCCAGCATTCTCATCGTTAGTAATTGCCATGGTGGTGGGCATCATCGTGTCGCACAATGCCTCACGCCTCATGGTGGGCGGCATGCTGGTACTGGTGGTGGTGATACTGCATAATCTGCTAGGACTGATGCTTGGCTTCAGTATAGGCCGTCTTTTACGTCTGCAAAACGCCAAATGCGTGGCTCTCAGCATCGAGGTCGGCATGCAGAACTCCGGTTTAGCCTCATCGCTGGCTGTTCTGCATTTTGCAGCTTTTCCTATGGCCACCATCCCAGGTGCTATTTTCAGCGTGTGGCATAACATCAGCGGCACCCTTGCCGCCAAACTTTATCAAAGAAAACAAAACAATGGAGAATTTTGAAGACCGGTTGCATAAAGACCTGCATCAGTATTTGCAGGGCTTGAACGAGGTAGACCTTCGTCTGCCCGAATGTCCAGATGTAGAAGACAAATGGGAAGAGATTGCCCGCGCCTATCTACCCGATGGTATACGCGAATTTCAAACCTTCCCATCAGCCTCACTGGGTTGGATGATGTATATTGGTATGGCTGTTGCCAAACTATGGGACACAGAATGGGAGATCTATTCAAAACTCGACAACCTGTACACCTATCTGCGCGATAAGCGAGGCTATGACACGATGGATGAATATATCCGTGAAGAAATACTGTTACTACAAGGAGCATCTTATACAAATCTCGAAAAACTCACTGGCGAATGTGCCTCACGCACCTATAATGCCCTGATGCATCAACGATACGAACCAGGCACAAAAGAGGCGTTCAATGGCTATGTAGCCTGCCTTCACCAGCTCTATCTGATGGGAGCTGCCATCCAACTGAAACAGATGGGCTACCATATGACCGCCATGCCATTAGATAATGCATCGGTCTAGCATCGATACAGCATCGGTCTAGCATCGGTACAGCATCGGTCTAGCATCGGTACAGCATCGGTACAACATCGCTCAAGTATCGCTCAAGTATCGCTCAAAAGGCCCTTTGAGCGATGCTTCACCGATGCATCACCGATGCTACACCGATGCATCACCGATGCTACACCGAGCCTACACCGATGCATCACCGATGTATCTCCCTTACAACTTCCACGTAATAGAGCTATTAATATGACCGCGATGTCATAAAAAAACAGCGGAGCGCAAAAATTTGCGTTCCTTGATTACATTTATTTAATAAAATTTTGCAATTTAAAAAAAAATAATTACCTTTGCAACCACTATTAACTTAATAATTTTGACATGAAAAATATCTATTCTACTTTGACAATAGTTGCCGTGATGTTTCTTGCCGTGTTTTACGTGGCATGCAACAGCGATGACGATAGCGGAATCAATCCAGAAAAGCAGTATGACCAGATTCAGGTTAATGGAGAAAAACTGGCCTGCTGTGGTTATCGAAGCATTATATCCTACTCGTCGACATGGAATACAACAACGCATCGTGGAGAGATTGCCCTGCCCTGTAGTAAAATTACGAATGTAGAAAATGGCGAATACGATTACGACAACCTGTACACCATCTGCCTGGATGGTGAAAGCGATTTGCAAAAAGGCAGCAAACTGGAAGACTATTATCTCACTATTGAGAGTAACGAAAGTTGGAGCAGCCTTGACTTTGTTGGTGGTTCTGCCACTGTCATAGACAAGGTTGACAATGAGTATATCACCATCAAGTTCAACGCTCTCAAATTTGATGATGGTAAAGAATCCTATACACTTAATGGCACTGTACAACTTGAATTAGACGAAAATTCATAAACAACACAAACTTCGATATAATTAATACTGGGCGTAACTCCACAAGCGGATGTTACGCCCAATGTTTTATTCAGTGTACTTATCTAACTGACGCACTCATGGTTCTCTTCACTGTCTGATAGAGTCTGTTCCATAATGGGATAACCAATCTAATCAGGCAGCGCCATGTTACCATTCAGGTCGGTAGTTGTGGAGTCAGTGATAAATACAGTCTTACTCATTGTCTTTTAGTTTAATTTTTTAATCATCCAATGCCTAACAGCTCTATCTCAAAGATGAGTGTGGAGCCACCCGGGATGCCGGGCTGCGAGAGTTTACCATAGCCCATCTCTGCAGGGATATAGACTTCCCACTTGTCGCCGACGTGCATCTGCTGCATAGCAATGATCCATCCCTCAATCAGGTCGCAGAGGCGACAGGCCAGGGGCACACCGCCTCGACTGCTGTCAAACTGCTTCCCATCGATTGTTTTGCCCGTGTAATGGGCTGTGATGATACTGCGCACCGTGGGCTGAGCACTTGATGCTTCACCCTCCGACAGCACCTTATAATATATCCCTTTAGGAAGAGCTTTAACCCCTTCCTCCTTCGACTTGGCCACGAGCCAGTCCTTGTTCGCCTGTATATAATCTCGCTTTTTCATATTATGGTGCAAAAATAGTAAAAATAACCCACTTATACTAATTTATCTCAAAAATCTTGCCTCACAGATAGATTATCCAGGCATTTCCCTCGCTCTTGCCATACTCTATCCATACTCTTCCTATACTCATGAGTATGGATAGAGTATAGGAAGAGTATGGATAGAGTATGGTTGGTGTATGGCAAGAAGCTTGCTAAAGTATGGCTATAGCTATTTTATGACATTACTTTTCTGTTTCGAGAATAAATCACTCTATTTAAAACGCCAACCATCTTCAAATCTGTTCCTGTTTCTATATCAAAGGATAATGGTTCATATCCATTATTTAGTGGTTCTAAAACAATTGATATATGCTGCTCTATTCCGTCAATTATTCCTTTTTTACGAATATACTTCTTTATTGTAAATGATCCACCATAATCATCATCCTTGTTCGGAATTTCTACAAGTATTACATCATTCTCATGAAAATCAGTACCGTACTTGAATAAGCAGTAGTCCCCATCATTAATTCTTGGTTCCATTGAATGTCCCTTGGCCTGAACAATGAAATATTCTTCACCACAAGGAAGATTGTATTTCTCCGTATTCAACCAACCAAGAATGATTGCCTCTTCGTTATATAGAAACTTACCACATGCTGCTTTTACAGAATATACAGGAAGAAAAGTGAGATACTTTTCACTATCATCCACATCGTCCACTATATCCAGCTGCTCTTCACCAACCTCATCTTCACTCACAGCAAATGGCAACTCAGTTTGAATAGGTGACTGTATATAAACGAGTTTGGGGTCCGCATAAACTATCCCATCTTTATCATGAATCAAATCATACTCTACTATTTCAAAGTCGTCTCTAATCTTCCGAAAGATATCTTTTATCCTTTCTTCATACTGTTCTTTGTCAAGAGCCATCAACAATGGGGCATCTTCGTTTACGCCAAAAGCGCTAAACACCTTTCCTATAAGTAATCTGAAATGATTATCAACAGCTTGCTGTTTTGTTCTCCCTGGACGGACATTCAACTTATAGAATTTATAATCTTCATCAAGTTGCTTCTTTACCTGTTCTCTGAATTCATTACGAATTTTTCTCCTCAGATTCTCATCCGTATGATTTGAAGCATAACTAGATAATACAAAAAGAAAGCTAATGTTATATTTTAACACCAAGAGTGTATCTCTATCAAATAGTCTGTCTTCATGATGCGCCATTCGCTCCACATCCGCCTTGCCGTTCTTTATTGTCTGGTCTAAACGGAAACTAAAGTCATAATCATTCTCTTCTACCGTACCTCTAATGAAATAATTAGGAGTTACATTATATCCCTCCGTCATGCTGTCGAAATAGCTATCACGATAAATCTTGCTTTCGTTTGGCTGCAGCAGATCCATATTTCTCTGGATGACATTCCGCGCATAGGTGAACTGCTTATAGATAGCCTCATCACCAGGATCACTTCCTTCCTTATAATATTTACTATCTCCTATATAATAGATATCATCCTTACGAACCAGCGATTCGTATTTATATATATGGTCAACAATCTTCCTATCTCGCTGGTCTGCCATTTTCTTGTCAACATGTTTCGTATCATCGCTTATCAGCGAGTCTATCATATCCTCAAAGACTCTGTCAAAGTCACTCACCAGCAAGTAGTCCTCCGTTATTTTCTTACTCTTCATATCTTCTTCTCTTCTGAAGAAAACATAAAGGAGATTCCATAGCTTTACCAGTTCATCCTTGAAATACTTATGACGTATCTTTCTCAGATATCGAGTTCCTTTGCCTGATGCTATCATTCTCTCCACCTCTCTAGGATACGTCTTATAGTTCAAGTTTCGGATGATATGAAAATGATACACACCATGCAAATAATCCATCACAGAGAAAAATAGCACAATCAGTTCTTCATCTGAGTTTATAGTTTTTGACTTTGAAATCGCCTTTAAATAAATAGGCACATCATCTTGTACAAACGGTTGGCACTTACTTATTGTTTTCTGCCAATTAATTTTATGATATCCCTGATTACTCCGTTTTGCAATAAAAGTAAATAGGCCCTGATGCTCTTTATTGAATTTCACAAGATCGAGAACAACGTTAATCAGTGTCTGCGATTTTTCTCCATTTGCAGAATCAACACTCAGCACGTTCACTCGCTCCGTGATATGCTCCTTTTCTTTTCTCTCCATATATCGCTCTATAGCACGATATATCCATGTAGAGAGATTAAAGATATGATCAAAAAATACTGTTCCTACAATCGGATTATCTTCTTTGTCTGTGTCTATTATACTCTTAGGGTCGTACTTACCAAATGCCTTTTCTATTTTATCATTCTTATGGCAGCTCTTCTTATCAAGGATTTTAATAAAAACCTTAGGTAAAATAAACACAGAGTCATCTATCTCTGAAGAATAGTAATAACCCACATAGGGTATTGACACCTTATTGTTTTTAAGGTTATGCAAACAATGTTCAGGTACAAAAGCCTTCACATCATCCTTGCTATAGGCATATTCTTCAAACAGTATCTTCATTCTGCATCATTTTCAGAATTCTCTTTATTGATATCAACAGCTGTCTCAGTATTCTTTCTGCTTTCATCGTTGATGAAACAGATAAAGCCTTTCAGTAAATTATTACGGTCTTCATCAGAAGCATACAATTCACTAAAAGTAAAGTCATGGTCTTCATCCTTTTCATCACGCCATTTAAATATAGCATCGGTGGTTTTGTAATTATCCTTGCCTACTTCACTCCACAGATAGAACATCACTTTGTCGCAGAACTCTTTTTCGTTCAAACTCTTCTTAATAAAGAAGTTACCCATCTGTTTATCCTCTGATGCAGTAGCTTGCTTTATCTTCTCATTGACATTTTTCAAAAACTCATGCCATTTTACTAGCTGCCCATCAATCCTAATATTAAACTTTGCAGAATCAGGATTATCGTATTCTATAGGCACGTATTCCCAATCCCAACGACGTTTAAAGGCACTATCCATTGGGAATAGGCTTTGGTCGCTGGTATTCATTGTAGCAATAATATTAAGATTGGGAGGGAGTTTTAATTTTCCCTCTTTTATAGCTCCCTCATCGAGTTTTTCTTCTTTGCAGAGAGTTTCCAAATAAAGTTGCAAATCTTTATCCGCCTTTACTGGATATTCTGAATAGCCTGTATCCTTATCACGATCTAATAATTGGAAAAGATCACCAAATATTTGGGCACAGTTTCCACGATTAATCTCTTCTATAACAAGGTAGTATTTTATCTCCAAATTTTTCCATGCTGCTATATAAGCATCCATAAACACCTGGGTAGAAAACTCATACTTGATTTTATCTCCATCCATTTTTGGTTTATAGCATCCCACAAACGAAGAATAATCTGTATCAGGATGGAAGGTTGTACGAAATACTAATTTTTCGTCTTTTGGCAATATATCTCGTTCTACCTTCTTAGACTTTCCAGAGCCAGGAGTTCCAAAAAATATAATTTGAATTGGAAGATTCTCATCACCTATCCTAGGTCGGACTGTCGTCTGTGTTGAAAAAATTGCATTATACACCTTCCAACCAAAGTCTGTTAGTGACAACTTTCCATCAATAGATGTTACAAACTTTTTATTGAAATCAGAAAGACGTTCCGGAGCCGTAAAGTTACGAATCGTCTGTGAAAAAACTGTATCACTTCGACCTGCATAGTGATTAAGGTCATCTCCCCAAGGAGATAACATTGATGTTAAAAACGGATATAATTCCTCCGTTGTCATTGGTTTACCAGACTTGCCGAGTGTAATGATAACAGGAATCAAGAGATTCGGTTGAGAATAATTAGCCATATTACAAAAGATGTTTTATTTGATATAAGTTTTGTTTCAGATACATTTTACCATAAGGTGTTATCATGAAGCCACCATAAACATTTGTTGCTACACCCATTTTACTCAGAGTATCATGACTTTTTAGATTTCTTACTTTCTGAGAAAAATAGGTATCTTGTCTATCATCTAAAATGTTTGCATCAGGACCTATAGGATGCATCATTTTAGTAAGAAGTTCTATTAGTAAACTCGTTGAAATTCTTCCATTTGGTTGTTTATCCATTAAATAGAGAGAAGGTAATATCAACTCTCGTTCGGTTATTCGGTAAGCCATACACTAGTAGTTTTTAATTATTAAGTGTGTAACATTTTTCTCATTTCTATTCATAAAACTGACGATATATTCTTTATCATACTCGTATATATTTATTCCTGGATGGAAAGCATATAAATTGTAAATAAAGTCTGTATATTTAATTATCATAAGCCATTGGCCTTGACATCTGTTTATAAGATAATCAGCAAGTCTTTCTTGATCTCTTCTTCCAAATTCATTTTGGTCATAGGTACTGAACTCACTATCATAAGGAGGATCTAGGAATATAAAGTCGTTCGGAGTTGGAGGATTCATATTAAGAAATTCCTCAAAATCCAAATTAAAAATATCAGTGTTAGAAAAATGATTGATTACATCCGCATTTTGGTAATAGTTTAGCTTATTTATTAAGTGTTTAGAATTATAAGCAATACCTCCATAAGGGACATTGAAATCACCCGTTTTACTATAACGAAACATGCCACTATAAGCATAGTTCCTTAAAAAGAAAAATAGTGCCGTCTGCAAAGTCGCTGGTCGTTCATCATTTGTTCTATTATAAAGTGTACGATAATACATATAAACAGAAGCCTTCAATGAAGTCTCGATATTGTCATAAAGATCTTCACTACATAGCATACCCTTTTCAGCCTCTATCTTCTTCATTCTCTTCATTTTATCTTTCACATTACGTTTAATCTCAGAAATTAAAAGTTCAAAAGACTGATGAATTACAGCAAGTAAGTTTATGATAGAATCTGCATTTTGATCTACAAATGTATCAATATGACGAGAAAGCTCATTATAAGTAAAAGTATCAGTGCGATAACTAACATATAAATTTGTCAGGAATTCTCTATGATTAATAAAGAACTCTTCAACATTACACCATGATTGCTCCATTCCGTGAACATACAAATAAAACTGTTCATTTTGATTTTTTATATAATGATAGAGATTTATTAGCTCAGTAGAATAGTCATTTATCATATAGTGCTCAGCCTGTATTGCCATAAAAACGGAGCCTCCACCCACAAAAGGTTCATAGAAGGTATTAAAAAGAAGAGGCGCATTTTCAATAATATGCTGGAGTTCTTTCTCCTTACCACCAGGCCATTTAACTATAGGCTCAAAATCGTTAGTTCCTTCAATATGTTTACGCATCGTTACACATTTAATATATTTAATGACTTTTACTTATTAATCTCCGATAAGAGTACTTTCGAAATGATGGTCAACAATAAAAAGCCCTCTCTTCGTTTTTCGAAAAGGGGGCATGGAAGAAGATGTGTTTAACCAAGGCTTACGACGGCCCACATCAGACAACAATCCACCTATCCACGCCCGTATGAGCGAGAACATCCAATTGCTTGTCCGACTGATGTGTTTCCTGAGGTCGTAATTCTGGTTAATCAGTCAAATCAAGGATGTCAAAGACTCTATATTTCCTTATTCGTTATTTTTTGTTTACGTTCTCTTTTTTTAAGAGTAGTCCGCAAACACCCTGTGCGAACGGGTTCAGTCACTATAATTGGCTACATAATAAAAAGACGTGGGTGCTTACATCTGCCTGTTCGACTTTCGTGGCCTACCACAGCCATAACGGTAAACAGACAGAGAAACACCCACGTTGGTGTATATAGAAAACCGTAAAGTGTGCTAATGAGGATACACGATCCTCGCAGCACACTACGGAGAGTATATACTACACCCCGTGGAGTCACCCCCTGCAATGTTTTTGACCGTTAATCGATTGTGGTAGTTTCGAAAGTCCAAAAACAAAGCGTCAGTAACGCCTTCTAATATGTAGTGCTCCGCCTAATGGCTCCGTCATCCTCAGACAACATCGCAGCCGCTTAGGTAGATGCGTCTACAAAATTACAACTAATTTCCGAAATTCATAACAAAGCGCCATGAATTTACACATATTTTAAGAGATTTGTGATACAAACACTAAGGAGCGCTGGTACTGATACGGCTGCGCGCAAGTACTGATACGCCTGCAAACTGGTACAAGATAGGCAGCGCGCCATCGTTTGCCTATACGCAAACGATCTGACGCCTATACGCAAACGACGTGGTGACTATACGCAAATTCAAACGCAATGTAGCAAATAATTATTTGCCACATTAAGTCATTTGCCAAGCTGATGTTCATCTGCAAGAAGGTGTACGCTACCGAGATATACCAATCCGTACTTCTCATGCAGACGGCGAAGGGTGCCGTCTTGCTTCATTCTCCGAATGGTGTTGTTAACCATCTGCAACAGGTCCTCCTGCCCCTTCTGCATCAGCACACCAATCTCTCCGTGGGTGAAAGGCTTTTCTATGAGTGGTGCAGCCAGTCGGCTGTCTGTCTGCACATAATAGGGAGCCTCTGTTATCTCTGTTATCTCCGTGATCATCACATCGGCCTCACCCTCGGCAATGAGCGTGGGGATTTCCTCGTTCTTCGATAATTGTGGCGTGAGGCAGGTTGTCGTTGGCAAATTTCTCATTCAGCCCACCGGGGTTCACCATCACGCGCACTTCGGGTTTGTCTATATCGGCCAGCAAGAGTGACTACCAGGGGTTGCGAATCAACTTTTGTTAAATATCGCACAAATATAGTAAAAAGTCAGCAACAATTCGTATTTTTGCCAGCAGTTTTAAATGTATTTAGGCATTATGAGTATGATAGACCAGATTATTGATTTCAATAAGGAGTTTGTGGCTCAAAAAGGCTACGAAAAGTATCTGACAGACAAGTACCCCGATAAGAAACTGGCGGTACTTTCATGCATGGATACCCGACTGACCGAACTGCTGCCTGCAGCTCTCGGTCTCAAGAATGGTGACGCAAAGATTATCAAGAATGCAGGAGGTTTAGTTATTTCAGCCTTCGACTCAGCCATGCGAAGTTTGATAGTTGCTATCTATGAGCTTGGTGTACAGGAAATCATGGTAGTGGCCCACTCTCATTGCGGAGCCTGCCACATGAGCTATGACCACTTCCACCACGAGATGATTGCCCGTGGTGTGACAGATGAGACACTCGACACCATCCGCAAGTGCGGCATTGATCTCAACCAATGGTTGGAAGGTTTTAAGGACACACCTACATCCGTCCGTAAAACTATAGAAACCATAAAGACCCATCCACTTGTACCAAAGGATATCATTGTTCGTGGATTTATCATTGATTCTGAAACAGGAGCGTTAGAGGAGATAAAATGAAACTAACATATATATTCCATAGCGGCTTTGTGCTTGAGACGGAACATGCCATCTTGGTATTCGACTATTGGTTGGATCCGAGTGGAGTGATAGAAGATGTGCTTCAGAAACAAAAGCCTATCTATGTTTTCTCCAGCCATTTCCACGAAGACCACTTTACAAGGGCTATCCTTGATTGGAAAAGGCA
>OCTW011587391.1_pt1 | contig 44153 bp, 48 predicted proteins | sample 1539671 | NCBI WGS metagenome assembly OCTW01 (sample SAMN02144230, study PRJEB22623) | gut metagenome | biome: sheep rumen | host: Ovis aries | place: New Zealand
TGGAGAGTCATTTACTTATAATAATGGAACCTATACCTTAAATAATACAGTACAGTTCTTTGATATAAACGATAGTAGCAATAAAACAAGTTTAAATACCCATCATTATACCTGCTTTAAGGCAAGTGATAATACTTGCAGTGAGATGTATTATATCTATTACTTAGTTGGAACAACACTTTATTATATAAAATTAAACGGAAATGAGACAGTAAGTGAAGCCTTAAACAAAATGGTAAATAATAATGATATTAATGTCAAAGATAGTACGATTAAGAAATTTATTGATGGATGGTATTCTATGAATTTAAAAGGAACAGAATACGAAAGTAAACTAGAAGATACGGTGTTCTGTAATGATAGAACAATAGATGATATAGGAGGCTGGAGTGAGACAGGAAGTTTAAGTAATTTTTTATATTTTAACGGAGGACAAAATAAATATTATTTAAAATGTCCAAATAAAAGAGATGCATTTACAGTTAGTGACACAGAAAAAGGAAATAGTGCATTAACATATCCAATAGGGCTATTAACAACAGCAGAACATAGTTTAATAGGAAATTATACGGCAAACAAAACTGGGGCTAATTATTGGTCTTCTGCGCCTGACTTTTTCAGCGGCAACGTTGCTTACGAGAGGAACGTGGACTCGGATGGTTATTGGTACAGCAACAGCCGTGTGGACAATACAGGCGGTGCCCGGCCGGCTCTTTCCCTCCGCCCAGGCACAACGTTTAAAAGTGGTGGAGATGGAAGTGCAAGCAATCCTTATGAAGTGGAGTAGGTGCTTGCAAAGAGACTTGTAAAGTGATAAAATACTTTGTAGTGAAACAGGGAAGGTATATAGTAGGGTAATAAATAACTAGAAGAGAGTAGGTATTATTAGCTGAGAGTACTTATTAGAATGTTATTATCTGAATTTCAATACTGGAGTTTTACTTGCTTATCAGCATTATCGATATAAAGTGCTAGTTCGTCCTAGAATTTGGGTGGTACCACGGGTATTTGCTCGTCCCAAGTTTTGGGACTTTTTTTATTAATTGGAGGTGACTAGCTATGAAGATACTTGGTAGTTTAAGATTAGAAAGTGAAAGGTTAGTTTTAAGGAAGGTTGAGCTTAAAGATACAGTTTCTTTGTTTAGGAACTGGGCTAGTGATCCTAATGCTAATAAATATTTAAGTTTTGATACTTATCAAAGTGAAGAAGATTTAAGTGTTTATATTAAAAGTATTATTAAAAAGTATAATGAAGATAATGCTTTGTACTGGGTTATTGAAATTAAAGAAAGTCATGAATGTATTGGAATGGTACATGCTGAACAGAAGAAAAGTCATGTTGGGGTAAAGATTGGCTATAGTATAGGCTCTAAATATTGGGGATGTGGTTATGCTACAGAAAGTATTAAAAGGCTTATTAAGTTTTTAATAAAGGATTGTAGAGTACATGTAATCACGGCTGATTTTTCTTCAGCACATGAACAAGGATGTAGAGTTTATGAAAAAGCTGGGATGAAAAAAGAAGCTGTTTTAAAAGATAGAAGAGTTGATCCTGATACATTAGAGTATTGTGATTTAAATATTTATTCGATTTTGGAGGGAGATTATTATGGATAAGATGAAGAGTGTTTTAGAGTTATTAGAAAGTGAAAAGAAAAGTGTTACTAATATAAGAGAGCTTGAAGATTTTAAAGTTAAGTATATGGGGAAGAAGGGACTTATTAGTGAACTTCAATCTGGTATTAAAGAAGCTAGTGATAAGAAAGCTTATGGTATAGAGTTGAATGCTTTAAAGAGTAATTTCTTAGAGTTTTATGAAAGTAAGAAAAGTGAGTTTGATAAGGCTTTATTAAATCAGAAGTTAGAAAGTGAAAGAATTGATATTAGTCTTCCAGCAACACGTGTAAGAGTTGGTGCTCCAAATATCTTAGAAAAGTTAATTGAAAATGTTGAGAGTATTTTTATGTCGATGGGTTATGATGTGGTTGATGGTCCAGAGATTGAAGAAGATAAGTATAATTTTGAGATGTTAAATATTCCTAAAGGACATCCAGCTAGGGATGCTCAAGACACGTTTTATGTTGAAGGAGAAGAGTATTTATTAAGAAGTCAGACTTCTCCAGTACAGGTTAGAACAATGTTAAAGGGAGAAGGTAAAGAACCTATTAGAATGATTTGTCCTGGTAAAACTTATCGAAGAGATGATGATGATGCTACTCATTCTCATCAATTCATGCAAATTGAAGGATTACTAGTAGATAAAAATATTAAATTATCTGATTTAAAAGGAACAATGGAAGTGGCTATGAGAGAGTTACTTGGGGATGTTGAAGTTCGTTTTAGACCTAGTTATTATCAGTTTACTGAACCTTCAGTAGAAGTAGATATTTCATGTTTTCATTGTAAGGGAAAAGGATGTAGTATTTGTAAACAAACTGGATGGATTACAGTTGCTGGGGCTGGAATTGTGCACCCAAATGTGCTCAGAATGAGTGGTTATGATCCTAGTGTGTGGAGTGGCTTTGCTTTTGGCTTTGGGGCAGAGAGAATAGCTATGCTTAAGTATAATATTGATGATTTAAGAGTTTTTTATAATACTGATTTAAGAGAAACTACTCTGTTTGATAGAAAGGACGCGTGATTATTATGATTAGTTTAAATTGGGTTAAAGATTATATTGATATAGAAGATCAAGATGCTTATGAACTATCTAAAAAAATCACAACAGCTGGTATTAATGTTGAAAAAGTAATTTCTAATCATATTGATCATTTAGTTGTAGGAGAAATTGTGGAGTGTATTCCTCATCCAGATAGTGATCATATGAAGGTTTGTCAAGTAAATACTGGGGATGAGGTAAGACAGATTGTGTGTGGAGCTAAAAATGCGAGAAAAGGAATTAAGGTAGCAGTTGCCTTACCTGGGGCTATACTTCCTCATGAGTTTGTAATTAATAAAGCAAAGAAAAGAGGGGTAGAGTCTGATGGAATGCTTTGTTCTTTATCTGAACTTGGTTTAGAAGAAAAAAGTGAAGGTATTGTGGAATTAGGTGATGATGCTAAGATAGGAGAAGATCCTTTAGAGTATTTAGGATATGATGATGTTTTATATGAACTTGATATTCATAAGCATCGTAATAATGATTGTTATTATCATATTGGTTTTGCTTATGAAATAGCTAGTATTTTGAATCGTAAAGTTACCTTACCTGATTTAAGTTTTAAAGAAGATAAAAATGATTCTGTAGAAAATTATATTTCTTTAAAAGTAGATACTAAAAAATGTCCTTATTATACAGGAAAAATGGTTAAGAATATAGAGATTAAAGAAAGTCCAGATTTTATTAAAAGAAGGCTTGAGAGTGCTGGTATGCGAAGTATTAATAATGTTGTTGATATTTCAAATTATGTAATGCTTGAGTTTGGGCAACCTTTGCATTTCTTTGATGCTCTTAAACTTGGTAAAAAAGTTTTAGTAAGGGATGCTAAAGAAGGCGAAGAAATTATTACTTTAGATGGAAAGAAGAGAGAACTTAGTAAAAATGATATTGTCATTACTGATGGAAAGAAACCTGTATGTATAGCTGGAGTTATGGGTGGAGAAAATACTGAAGTAGATGAGAATACTAAAAATATTTTTGTGGAAGCTGCTATTTTTGATTCAGTATCTATTAGATATACTTCTTCTAATCATAATTTAAAGAGTGAAGCATCTATTCGTTATGGCAAAGGTCTTTCTAGTGAATATACGGATATGGCATTAAAAAGAGCATGTCATTTGCTAGAAAAATATGCTGGAGCCACTATTGTTTCTGGAACAATAATAGAAGATAATATGGTTAGGAAAGAAAATGTTGTTTCTTTTAAAGCTCAGGATGTCAATGATTTGCTTGGAATGGAAATAAGTGAGAGTGATATGGAAGTAGAACTTAATCGCCTTGATTTTCCATTTGAAGTTAAGGATAGTGTTTTTACTGTTCATATTCCTAGTAGAAGATTAGATATTGATAATAATGTGAATGATATTGCTGAAGAAATTGGTAGACTTTACGGTTATCATAATTTGAAGTCGACACTTCCTAAAGTTTTAACACGTCAAGGAAAGTATGTTGGAAATGTCAAGTATCGTAAAGAAGCTTCTAAAAGATTAAGAGCTCTTGGTTTAAATGAAGTAAAAACTTATACTTTGATTTCTCCTGAAATGGCTAGTACTTTTGATTATGAAAACAAAGAAAGAGTTGTGTTACCTAATCCAATGAGTCATGATAAAAGTGTTGTAAGGACAAGTATTTTACCATCACTTTACAACGTCTATAATTATAATAAAGCACGTAAAGTAGAAGATGTATTGATATATGAGATTAGTAATACTTATGATAAGTCTTATCAAGAAGATGTAAAAGTTGCGGCTTTATTATCTGGTAATTATTTGTCTAGTTTGTGGGGACATAAAGAAAAGATTGATTTTTATTTAGTTAAAGGAATTGTTGAAAATTTACTAGATTATATGGGATTTAAAAATCGTTATTCTTTTGAAGTTGGAAAGAATAATTCTTTCCATCCTGGTGTATGTGCAAGAATTTTACTTGATAAAAAAGAAATCGGTATTATTGGTAGAATTCATCCAGAGATAAACAAAGATGAAATTTATCTATTTGAAATATCTCTAAGTAGTTTGATGACTAGTATTAAACCTTTAAAATATAAAAGTGTAAGTAAATATCCTTTTATGGAAAAAGATTTTGCAGTTGCTGTTGATAAGGGTATATTAGCTCAGGATTTAATTGCGGTTATAAAAAAATATGGTGGTCATATTTTGAAAAGTGTTGATGTTTTTGATGTTTATGAAGGAGATAAAATAGATGCTGATAAAAAATCTATTGCCTTTAAACTTGTTTTCCAAGATGAGAGCAGGACGTTAGTAGAAGATGAAGTTATGAATGTATTTAATAAGGTGATTGATAAGGTAGTAAGTGAGTTTAAAGCAGAATTAAGAGACAAATAAGTATTATTATGATACAATATTGTTAATGGAAGGAGTTTTAGTATGAATAATTATGAAGAAGGTTTTAAGGCTTTACTTGAAAGAGTGACTGATTTATATGTTAATGGAGGCCTTGTTCAATATGGCCTTAGCGATGAGTATGCTTTAGAGATAGTTTCTAATACCACTGGAATTGCCAAAGAAAAATTAATGGAATTGAAACAAAAAAAGGCTGCAAGTATGGTTGATAGCATGAGTACTACTTATACTGATTTATATGGTAAAGAACAAGTCCAAACTCCAAATGATAAAGTAGCTTCAATAATAAAATAAGAAAGATTATGAACTAGTCTTTCTTTTTTTGGTGATAATATTCTTTTTTTATCCAGGTAATAATTAAAGAAACGATGTAATCTATTTCTTTTTTAGTCAATTCTTTATTTTTAGGGATATGGTGCCATTTTTCTAGACAAGATCTACAACATGTCGCGGTTGCGTGCTGAGCGATGAAAACAGGATGTCCTTTCATAGGGGTTTGTTTACCGTCATTTTTGGGGTTTTTAGGTGCAAGTCTTGTTAAGATAAAGTCATAAGCGTGTTCTTCTATTTTAGAAAATCCTTTTTCTTCGATATAGGAAATCATATATTTTCTTAGATGAAAACTGCCTCTAAATTTAGATTTTGATAATTCTATTAATTTATCTTGCATAATAATCACAAATTCATTATACAACGTTTTTAATTAAATGCTAGTTCAACTTGTAAGTCCTTATCTACTAAAGCTATGTATAGAAAAATAAAACCGCTTATTGCTATTAAAAGGGAAGCAATAAAAGAAAGAGTAACAAGTTTTCTTTTTTGAGGAGAATCTTTGGCAGATAGATTTTTAAAATCTTCAAATGAGTCTTGTAAAAAATATAAATATACTAAGATTAGAATAGAGAATATTAGAATCATGTTTTGCTGGTACTTTTCTTTGTCTTTGAGATTATGTTTTAAAAAATAATTTTTTTCTAAGTTGTTAGAATAAAAGCTTAAAGCAATAATTCCAAGATAGATTATCCAGATAAAATCTTCAATCTTGAGTTGCGTTAGTTTTTTATTTAAATCTCTGCTATTCATAGTTCATTATATGAATTAAACTGCTTGACTTGATTATTTATTCTTTGCTTGGTACAATTGTATTAGAATTGGGTAGGTGATAGTATGTCTGATGTTTTTTATCTTGATACTGATGAGGAAAGTGTAGTTTGTCATGTGATGACTACTCTTTATTCTGAAGTTTATAAACATCATTATCTTGTTTATGAAATGGAAAGTGTCAAAGATGAGATATTTGTTTCTATTTTTAATAGAGAAGATGGAATTAATGAACTATTAGATGTAGAAGGAAAAGAATTAGAAGATGTGATTGCAATGTTAGAAAGTGATGGAGATATGTTATGAGTTTTGTTCCGTTTGATTCAAAAAATAAAAGACATCAAAAACTATTATCGTCAGTGGTAATGATGACAGGTATTACTTTAGATAAAGCTAGTAATTTACGAATTGATGAGGAAAAGAAAACAATTGTTACTCGTGATTATGCTCGTCATCTTAAATATAGTTTTATCTCAGAAGAAGATAAAGTATATGTTGTTCTTTTTGATTATGATACACAAAAAAAGATGATTAGGACATATTTGAAGGAAAAGAAACCTGATGAGTATAAGAAGAGAATTAGTTCTAAAAAAGGAAAAGCTAAGATGTCTAGTTCTTTACGTAATATTTTAATTGGGATAAGTGGTGCTGCGATTTTATCTGTTGGAGCTGGAGCAATAATTGACTCTTTTCCTAAAAAACCTAGAGTTGAAACTAGTTCAGAATACTCTGGTGAAGATGAAAAGACATTTGAAACGATTGTTAAAGAAGAAGATATACCTATTGTTGAACCAATTACAATTGAAATAGAACAAGAAACTATTCCTCAAATTGAACCAATAGTTGTTGAGAATTTTGCAACAATTCAATCTGGTGAAAGAAGAGAAGGTGCTAAGTATTTTAGTTATGAGGGAACAACGACAGGAAGAAATCTATTAAAGGCTCGAAATACAACAGAGTTTATGGGGAAAGAAATTACTAAGTGGAGTACTTATTTTGGCTTAGATCCTAAATTTGTAATGGCTTTGTTTTCAATGGAAAGGCCTTGGCTTCCTATGGATAATGATTTAGTTGATGAGTCATATTTTCCAGTTCATATGGGAGAGGGAAAAGAGTTAAATATAGCTCAAATAACAACTGGGGCAGCTGGTGTTTATACTGTTCCTACATTTGATGGAGAAAAATTCTTAGGTTTTAAAACTTATGATCTTGGTACTGGTTCAGGAAAAGGAGAACATATTTCTATTGCTGAAGCAAAGAATAATAGAAGTTTGAGTATTGAAGCTGGTTGTATGTTACTTGCTTATCACATGACTAAATATCAAGGGAATGCTATATATGCTGCTTTAGCTTATAATACAGGAGAAAATCATGTTAATACGCAAATAAGTGAAGAATCATTTTTTAGAGATGGGAATAGTTCAACTTTAGATGATAAAACTTATGCTAAAGATTTGGTTCGTTATATGTTAAATCAGGGAATTACCAATTGTAATTTTATGTATATTGATAAAGAAACTGGAGAAGTTAAGAAATCTATGTATGATTTTGATACTACTAATCGTAAATATCAGTATAAAGAAATGAATTTATATGCTAGTACAGAAATTCCTAGATTATCTTCAGAAACATTTAATCAATATTTAGCAAAAAATGGCAAAATGGTTGAGTATAGTGCACCGTCAGAAACAATTCCAGATTTAGTGTCTTTAGTTGATGATGAGTATAAAATGGTTCCTTAATGGAAGATTTAATGAACCACCTAATAATTGTGACTTGTAAGAAATAAGATTATTAACAATCGATTGTAGAACAATAGTCTTTAATGATTATTTTGGGAATATTGAGTTTTGGAGTGCCTTATATAGAGGATGTTTGAGAGAATAAAAAAGTGACACTTATTTAATTAGAATAAGTGTCTAAGACAATTTATCGGGTAGACATTTATCTTGGCAAAACTGAATGTTCTCTTTTTTTATTGTAGGCAAGATTTCTTACTGGATAAATAGTAACACAAAAAAAGAACTTTTTTCAAGCTCTCAAGTTCTCTATAAATAAAAACAAACTTAAAAAGTTCGAACAATTCAATAATGGTGGAGTAGAGGAGAGTTGAACTCCTGTCCAAACAATCCAATATTAAAACGTCTACAAGTTTAGTTGGAATTAAATTTAGTAAAAGCTTATGGATCCAACGCACCAACAGCTAATACGATTCTTAATTATTATTCGAAAAAGAATCTAAGAATAAATTCTTTTTTATATCTTACTGAAATGAACTCTTTAAAACTTCGTAAGAAAAAGTAGTAAAGAGCCTTCTTATACCTAAATTAGGCTGCTACAGGAGCAAAAGAAGCAAACGAAACATCTTCGTCATTTAATTTTAATTTTGCATTTATAGTATGCCTACTACTTGCAGTCTTAACTTGTAATTGCTGTCGAAACCAAAACTACCCCGCATCTAAATTATAGCAAAAAACTCCATTTAATGCAAGTTGAGCTTGTTTTTTTTAGGGTTATGAGGTATTATAAACCTGTGGAAATATATATGTTTAAAGGGGGACTTTAGGCCATGTATGATGATGTAGATGTTAAAAAGAAAAAAAGTGAAAAGAAAGAGATTATTCAAGAGAAACAGCAAAATGAAGTAGAAGAAACTAAAGAAACTAAAAAAGTAGTTGGTTTAAAAGCTGATTGGGTTTCTATTTTCGTAAAGTTTTTTGTCTTTTTGTTGATTGCCTTTCTTTTGATTTTTATTATTACTAAATTGAGAAATTTTGGTAATCAGGATACTTTTTCTAATAATTTAGAAAAAATGAGAGAAGCTGCTTATTTATATTATAAAAAAGAGGAACGTAGACCTTCGGCGGTTGGTGATAGTCTTAGAATGACACTTAAGGATATGGTCGATGCTAGATTAGTTACTGATTTAAAAGAAAAGGATACTCCATGCAGCCAAGATTTTAGTTATGTTGACTTAACTAAACAAGACACGGAACATTATGATATGAATGTTTATTTGACTTGTGGAGGAGAAGCTAGAGAAGGTAGTTATGATGTAACTTATAAATCTTCTAATTCTCAATCTTCTAAAGATGATTCTGAAACTGTTGCAACTCCTGTTACTTTATATGAACAAAAGAGAATTGTTACAACTAAAAATGAGTATAGTTGTCCAAGTGGATATGTTTTAAATGGTAAATATTGTAATGGGGTAGAAACTACCGTATCTATGAGTGCTAATCCAGTATATAAAGTAACACCTAGAAGAGAGTACCAAGCAAGTTATAAAGCTCCTGGGTATACATATGAATATATTGATGCAATTTCTAATACACAAGAAGATTCTTTTAAGTGTCAAAATGGATATGAACTTGTAGGAAAAAAATGTATTAGGAAGATAGATGCTTTAATAAGAACACAGGATAGTTATGAATGTCCAAAAGGCTCTGTAAGAGAAGGACGTTATTGTATGTATAAAACAAATGCAACTTATAATGATGAAATTGCTTATTGTTCAAAGGGAACATTAATAAATGGACATGAATGCTATATTAAAAAAGCTTATAGTGTAAAATGTATTTCTGGATCTTATGATTCAAGCGTAAAATCATGTTATAAAACATATAGTGCTTCAAAAGTATTAAGTGATTGGATGTTTGATAGCAAAGTTACTTATTCTTCTAGAACTACGCCTCGTGATAAAGATACAATAAGATATGAATACGATTATGAAAAGTCTAATGGTTCTATTGTGTATAAGAAATATATCAAAAAATATGTTTCAACTTGTGATGATGGTGATGAATTATTTGGTAATATTTGTAGACATTATGATCAATCTTATATTAAAAAGTATTGTTCTGGAGGTTATCATTTAAATAGTACTGAGACAGAGTGTTATACTACTACTGAAGCTAAATATAAGAATACAAAAGGAACTTATACTTGCCCTGATGGATATAAAAAAGGTGGAAGTGGAACGTCAAGCTATTGTTATAAATATGAAAAAGGAACAAAAAAGACTTTAGAAGAAGCTTATTGTTTAAAAGGATATGATTTAACAAGTGATGGTGAATGTGTTAAAGTTTCAGATGCTACTAAAGTAGAAGGAAGAGTTACATATACTTGTCCTGATGGATATTTGTCTAGAGGAAGTGGAGCAAGTACAATTTGTTATAAGAAAACATCTACAGAGTCTTATTATTATTGTAAAAACTCATCTTTAACTTTAGAAGGAAAGTTATGTACTAGTCCAGAGAAGGTTGAATTCCTTAGATACTCTTGTCCTAAAGGATATAGCTTATCTGGAGACATGTGTTACAGAACTAGTAAAACTCCTGCTATCTTAGCTACAAAAGTTTCTGAAGCTTCGTCAAGAACAGAAAAGATTTGGAGTAAAGAAAAAATATTAGATGGTTGGACTTGGACAGGAAAAACAAAACAAGAATAAAGAATGATATGGAAATGTCATTCTTTTTTTAGTATAATGGTTTTAGAGGAAGTGATAATATGACTTGTTATGAAGCTGTAAAAAGTTTTAAGAAGAAGTTTGCTGGAACAGTTGCTTGGAGGATTTTTCAGAATGCCAATGTTGTAGATGTTCATGTTAATCCAGATGAAAAAATATTATATGCCTTTGCGGGACAAAAAAATGATAGTCCCCTTGATTTTTTTCAAACAGCAGCTGTTGCTATTACTAATCAAAGAATTTTGATTGGCCAAAAAAGAATTTTGTTTGGTTATTCTTTAAGTAGTATTACACCTGATCTTTATAATGATATGCAGATATATGAAGGAATTATATGGGGGAAAATTATTATTGATACCGTTAAAGAAGTTATTACTATATCTAATTTATCAAAGGAAGCTCTTATTGAAATTGAAACCGAGATTTCTTCTTTTATGATGAAGGCAAAGCAAAAATATCCACATGATAGGGAACATGAAAAAAAACATTAAGCAAGTTGTTATTTTTGCTTTTCTTGTTCTCTTTTTTGCTTTTTTGATTTCTAGGTTATTTGCTAAAAATGATTATGAGATTTCTTATGATGTTGATAACTATCATATAACTGAAGCTTATCATAAAGAATTAGATTATTATTCTTTTGTCTTAGAACATGATAACTTTTCTTATTATACAATAGTTAATAATCAATCTTTTTTTGATAAAAAGATAGTTTCTGATATAGAAGAAATATCTATTGATGATGAAACTTGTATTTTGCCTAGAAGTGATAAAGTAAGATTTAATTATTTATGTAGAAGTGGAGAAGAGCAGATTTCTTATTTACTTGTTTCTGATAAAATGAAGGAGAATATTTCTTCAGTTTTAAAAGAGGAAGATGATGTTTTAATAACTCATGATAAAATGGATATATATGGTTCTTTAAATGATACGGTATATCTTTGGAATTATAAAGGCTTTACTATTGTCAGTAGAGATTCTATTGAAGAGATTCCGATGTTTTCTAAAGATGTTTATCAAAGTAATCTTATTTATCAGGTTGGTAATATTATAGTTGTTCCAGATTATGAAAGTGATTATTATTTTGAAAAATTTTATTTAGTTGATATGAATTCAAAAAAGGTCAGTTCGGTAGATCTTCCTGATAAGATTTATTTTGATAGTAGAGTTTTAGGTTTTTATAAAGATTCACTTTATTTAGTTGATAAACATGAATCAAAAGAATGGAAATTTGATGTATCAAAGAAAAAATTAGAACGAGTTGGAAATAGTACGACAGGTAAAATATATAAAAATGGTTTTGAAGAGATTTCAATGAATAAGATGCTATATCAAGATGTTGTTTTTGAAGGCAATAAAGTTCTTGATTATCAAGTAAAAAACGGTGCTTTCTATCAAGTTTGGAATGGCATGGATATGAGAATTAAAAATAGTGAAGTTAAAGAAGTTGTTTCTAGTAAGAACGGAATTGTTTATTATTTAGTAGATGATACTTTATATTCTTATAGTGAAGAAGACGGAGAAAGAAAAATGATAAAGTATTTTGAATGGAATTTTAATTTCTCTAATGTTATTTTTGTGCTTTAATATCACCAAAAAATCACTTTCACATATCGTATAGTAGGAAGTGATTTTTTTTATGAATGATGATAACTTAATAACGACGATAGTTCCTTCTAACAATCAAAAATATTATGATTATTATACTATTCAAAAAGGGGACTCTTTATATGGAATAGCTAGAATATATAATATTAATCCGGAGTTACTGGCAGCTTTAAATGGACTTGATATGGAAGAATATATTTATCCTAATCAACAAATATTAGTACCTAAAAGTGGCTTTAGTTATTATATTACTAAAGAAGGAGATACTCTTGATTTAGCGGCTAATATGTTTAAGATTTCAACTAAAGATTTAGTTGATAAAAATGGAGTTGTTTATTTATCTGAAGGACAAGTACTTGTTAATCCTAGATAGTTAATTTATGTATTATTTAAAAATTTCTAATAAGGTCGGTTGTATTTATATTATGTAATCAATAATTGCTTAACATACCAAATGAGGTAGAATAGAAATGGTTCTTATAAAATCATTTCTTTTTTGTTTGGTTCATGGTATAATTTAGATGAGAAAGGGTTGGGATAAGTATGGTACTAAAGAAACCTTATGCTTTTTTAATTAAACATTTTAAGCTTATTCATTTAATCCTTTGTATTCCTTTAGTTTATTTACTTATTAAAACTGGGGCCTTATCTAGTTTTTTTAGAAGTTATGTAAGTGCCAATTATTTTACAAATGAACATAATTTAAGTGGAACGTATATAAATTATTTTATGTATTTATCTGTTCTTATTATTGTCTTAGTTTCTTTTGCAATCTATTTTTTAATGAAGCAGAAGAAAAAAGATACAAGATTTTATATGTTTATTATTGTTTATTATATTATATTTTTGGCTTTGATTACTATTACTCATAGTATGCTAAGTAGTATTGAAGATGCCAGTGCAAGTGCTCAAACAGTTAGAATGTATCGAGATGTTTCGTTGCTTGTTTATTTACCTCAATTTTATTTTGCTGGTTATTCTCTTTTAAGAGGAATTGGTTTTGATATTAAGAAGTTCAATTTTGAAGCTGATGCAAAGGAACTTGAGATATCTGATATCGATTCAGAGGAGTTTGAACTTGTTTTAGGCGCTAATGCTTATAAATATAAAAGAACTTTTAGAAGATATATAAGAGAATTTAAGTATTATGTATTGGAAAATAGGTTTACCTTTAGTGTTATTGTAGGCTTAGGCGTTGTTGTTTTAGGGGTAATTTTGTATCTTCATTTTGGTGTATATAATCGTACTTATAAACAGACGCAGAGTTTGTCTCATAACGATTTAATTGTGTCAGTAGAAAATTCTATTCTTACTAATTTAGATATTGGTGGTAAAAAAATAGATGGAAATTATTATTTGGCAATAGGATATAGAATTAGTAATGTTGGTTATAAAAGTCAACCTTTAGATTATGAAAATTTTGTTGTTGAAGTTGCTAATAGAAGAATTACACCTGTTCTTGATAGATCATCATATTTTCCTGATCTTGGTGTTGCTTATACTAGAGATACATTAGTACAAGAAGATCAAGAAAATGTTTATGTTTTTACTTATCCAATTGATGAGAGTTTATTAGATAAAAAAATGGAATTAAAAATACTTGATGCTGTTACTTATGAAATAGGAAGTATAACTCCAATTTATAAAACTGTTCATTTAAGTTATGACAAGATTTATGATAGTAAATTAGTTAGAAGTGTTGAACCTGGTAAGTTTCTCGTATTAGACGATACGGTGTTTGGTATGACTCAGGTTAGAATAGATAAGACTAGATTAATGAGTCAATTTATATATGAATATAAAAAATGTATAACTTCAAATATTTGTCAAGATTTAAAAGGAAATGTTACTTCTTCTCCTGGTAAAACTTTACTTGTTTTGGATAGGGTATTTACTCCTGATATGTATTCATCATATTTTATTAATCGACATGGGACAGAACGCTTTGTTAGTGATTTATTTTCTATAAAATATAAATATGATAATAAAGAATATCAATCAAGTTTAAAAGATTTATCACCGAAAGAAATTGACGGGCAGTGGGTATTTGAGGTAGATAAAAAAGTGGAAGAGGCAAGTAATATATCTCTTTATATAACAGTACGTGGTTCTATTTATGAAATGATATTAAAATAGAAAGTGTTTTTAATAATGGCATTTTCTTTTTTTTAAAAATATGATATATTTTATTCAGGAGAGTGATTATTTATGAAGAAAAATGATGTTATATCTATTATTGTTCTTTTACTATTAACTTTTTTACTTTGGTATTTTATGTTACCACCTTTGAATTTGCATAGTCCTTTATTTTGGGCTTATATATTTTTAATAGGTATTATTGCTTGCTTGTTATTTGGGATTAATTCTTTGGAAAAAATTAATGTTATTAACCTTGTTTTAAAGGGTAATAAGGTAAAGAATGGTTCTTCTCATATACCTTTAAAAGCGTTTGGATTAATAGTAATTATGATTTTTGTCCTTATTTTTATTAATTTTATCAATAGCCCTATTTTTCAAGCAAGTAAATATGCAACGAGAATTAATGTGGATAGTAGTCATACTTTTACTGATGATATTGCCTTAGTTGATTTTACTAAAACACCTTTACTAGATAAGGACAGTAGCCAAAAGTTAGGTGACCGAATTATGGGACAAGCAACAGAGTGGGTTAGTCAGTTTTATGTTAGTGATTTATATACGCAGATAAATTATAAAGATCAAATCATTAGGGTAACACCTATTGAGTATGATGATTTATTTAAATATTTTGCTAATTCAAAAGAAGGAATTAAAGGATATATTAAAGTAGATTCAGTAAATGGAGCTAGTGAACTTGTTACTATGGAGAAAGGTATGAAATATATGCCTAGTGCATTTTTCTTTGAAAATTTAAATAGAAAGTTAAGATTAGCATATCCAACTACTATTTTTGATGAAGCAAGTTTTGAAATTGATAATGATGGTAATCCATATTGGATAGTTCCTACGGTTAAGTATGTAGGTGTTGGCCTTAGAAAAGAGATTAATGGAGTTGTTATTTTAGATCCAATTACTGGTGAGTCAAAGAAATATTCTTTAGAAGAAGTTCCTACTTGGGTAGATCATGTGTATTCAGCTGATTTAATTATTGAACAGATGGATGACTGGGGAGAATATGGTGGAGGTTTTATTAACTCTATATTTGGACAAAAGAATGTTGTTAATACAACAGAAGGTTATAATTATTTAGTAATGGATGATGATGTTTATTTATATACAGGTATTACTTCGGTATCATCTGATGAATCTAATTTAGGTTTTATCTTGTCTAATTTAAGAACTAAAGAGACTCATTATTATATTGTGCCTGGAGCTGAAGAGTATAGTGCTATGGCATCTGCTGAAGGTCTTGTTCAAGAAAAAAATTATAAATCTAGTTTTCCACTTTTAATAAATTTGAATGGCAAACCTACTTATTTACTAAGTTTAAAAGATAATGCCGGTTTAGTTAAAATGTATGCTTTTGTAGATGTTGCTGATTATCAAAAAGTAGTTGTAAGTGATTCTTCTTTAGGGATAGAAGTTGCGGCTAAGAAATACCTTGGGGAAGCAAGTATTACTCCATCAAGTGATAAAATAGAAAAGAAAAGTGTTGTTATTGAAAGAATAGTAGATGCTGTTATTGATGGTAATACTTATTATTATATAACTGATAGTAATCATAATCTTTATTCAGCTTCTATTAAAGTGGCAAGAGAACTTCTTCCTTTCTTGAAGAGTGGAGATAAAGTAAGTATTGAGTGTAGTACTTCTACAGTAAGTGAAGTTATAAGTATTGAGAGATTAAAAGATTAATCTCTTTTTTTCTATCTAACATAGAGATGAAAAATAAGTATTAGAAGAGGATAGACTATTAAATACAAGAAACAGAGTTTTTAATGATTAAGTGAGAGCGATTCCTTTTGATGAAAAAATAATTGTTATGTAAATCAAATTGATTATTATCGTGATTTATATTATAGATATCAAGAACAAAAGCTTAAATTAAGATAAAAATATTTTGCTATAAGGTTGACATTTTTAAGCGTAAAGTATGTATAAAGTTATACCAGTTTATTATTTTGTATGTTAATATAAAATTGTAGGGGAGTGATGATAATTGCCTGTAGATAAAGCTTTAGAAGAATTAGAAAAATACGCTTTAGATTTTGCTAATATTGGAGATGCAAAACAAGCAATTAAAAATAACAAAGATGAATTTTTACATAAATGGATAAAAGTACTTCAGTATTATTCATATGTTATAGCTCGTACTGTAAGTATGAGTGATGAATGGTTTAAGGCTGTTGATATATTAAGTGACATTATAATAAAAAATCCGAGTTTAAAGAAATGGGTATATAGAATTATGGATCCAAAGTATGAAGAAAATCAGGTTCAATCTAAGAGTACTTCGACTGTTAATATTGCTTCATTCTTAGCATCAGTTGATACACTTATTGGTGAAGTTAAAAATATGCAATCTTTTGATGCAAACCAGATTGAAGAGATTGAATGGCAATTATACGAATATCAAAAAATGGTTGATGTATATCAAAAATTATTAGGTCCGGATTTGTATCAAAGGTTAATGTCTGATATTAAAGCAGCATTAATTAAAATTGAGCAATTTAATGATATAATTGAAAGCACAAAAAGGATATAGGTGAAAATAATGGAAAGTTTAGATAGTTTAAAAGCACAATTAAGACGTGCTCAAGATGAATTAGATTATATTACTATAAGGCAAGGAAAGACATCTCCCTGGGCTCCTGGTGTTTATGATTCGTTTGAATCGTATTCATATACTGATGTTAGATATACTGATTCAAGCAAAGCAGAAATGTTAAAAAGCAAAATTGCTAGGTTACAAAGAGAAATTGATACTTATGCTTTAAGAGCAAGAGAAGAAAGAGAAAGAGCTGAAGCAGTAGGAAGATTTGGCACAAAAAAGTATAGTTATATAGTTGATGGCAAACGTGAAACTACAAAGAATCCCGCTATTGCAGCAAGATATGGTGCTCAACATAGATTTTTTGGTATGAGTAAATTACAGCAAACTCTTGCAAAATTAACCGGTCAAAAAAGAAAATTTGATAAGTTATGGTTTGATGCAGATACGCCTGATGTAGCAACTCAAGAGCGTGTTGCGGCTGAATTAAATAAATTGTTTAGGTGATTAAAATGAATGAAGATATTAACGAATACATGATTTTTTTTAAAAATCAAACATTAAAAGAAAAGCAGAGTATTATTTATGATCAATTACAAATGTTAGCGAGCTTTACTAATAAGTTATGTAAAGAATTAAATATTCCAAATGAACTAATATTAAATAGGGAATTATTAGATTTAAAAAAAGATGGTTATACTGAAGATGATTTTGCTGAGGCTGTAATTGTACTAATTAATTCTATTCAAAATTCGATATGTGATTATTCTAATGGTATTTTATCTTATCTTGATAAAATGAACGAATAACTACTTGCTTTATTTAATAATATGATAGATATCAATTTCTAATGAAGTTGATATTTTTTTATAAAGTGATAAGATATATCTATTTAATCAGTCATATAGAGAAGGAGTTAAGCAATTATTTAATAAAACTTCAATAAATTAGGTAAATTATATTATTTTTATATTTTATGTGATATTATTAATAATAGGAGGTAGAATATAAGTGAAGAAAAAAAATGTTCTTTTGGGTGTTATTTGTTTTTTAATGCTTTTTGCTTTAACTGGATGTGGTAAAAAAACGGCTATTACGACAAGTACTTTTAAATCTAAAACCGAAAGCCTTGGATATACAACTGCTGATGTAACAAGTCAATATGCTTCTTATGGATATGTTCAAGAAGCAACTATTGCTCAAAGCTCAGATGGATATCAAGTTGAATTCTATGTTTTAAATGATGCGGCTAATGCAACAAGCATGTTTAACACTAACAAAGCAACTTTTGAAAGTTATAAGGGTAATTCTTCAGCTGAATCATCATCTAATATGGATAATTACTCAATTTATACTTTAACAAGCAGCGGATATTATATGCATCTTTGTAGAGTAGATAATACTTTGCTTTATGTAAGAGTTAATGATTCTTATAAAGATTCAGTACAATCTTTAATTAGAGAACTTGGTTATTAAATAAGTGCATATTCATTATGAATATGCACTTATTATATGTAATAAATTATATATATTGCTTAAAAAAACGAACTATTAAGTTCGTACATTTTATATGGAGGAGCCGACCAGATTCGAACTGGTGATCAGGGTGTTGCAGACCCACGCCTTAGCCACTTGGCTACGGCTCCATTAATACATGAATAATTTGTTCATGTGTAAAAATATTTTAACGCAAGAATGTATTTATGTCAATTGGGAACTTGAAAATACTTTTTTTGACTCACTAGTTCATAGTGAATTTTGGCATTATCCTTTTATCGTTTGTTAAACTACAATTATGGGTGATGTTATGAGGTTGAATGTAAAAGACTATAACAAGGGTGAAATCATGAAAATAGTTCGTCAATGGACTGGTTTAACACAAAGAGAATTCTCATCTAAAATGAATAAGTCAAAAAGAACGATTGAACAGTATGAAGCTGGCACTGTTAATTATAATATCGATTTTTTAATGAAGCTATGTAAAACTTTTGATATAGAAATTATTATTAGAAAAAAGTAAAACAATCTTCCAACTTGGATTTTTTTTTTGCAAAAAAAAGAACGTTCCCTGTCAAAAGAACATTTCCTCTTTCGTGGATTAACTACTAAATTTATTTTAATTGACAGATTAAAATAAATTCCTATCAAGATTCCACTATAGTATACTATTGGTTAATAGCCTTGATAACCGACAGGAAAACACACACCATTATTAAATATAAAATCTAATAACAGAATGCAAAGCGTACTTCAAATCCGCTGACCTCAAATCCAGTACAAGTACCAGACAAGATCTGCTTGATTTAACGACCATACTGTCTATCTATTAACTGATACAAGTATATGTCTGTTTTGAAAAAAATGCAATAGTTTTTTTCAAAATTAGCTTAAATGTGGTTTAATGTTATTATTTGATTTTTTCTGGAATAAGGGAATCTATGTAATTAGATACTTGTTCGATGGTGTATTTGTCTCCTTTATCTATCCATTTCATACCTATATTAATAAGACCTCCTAAATAGAATACTGCTATAAATTCTAAAGGTATCTCAGTTTTCTTTTGAAGTTCATCATTCATTTTTTGATGTAAATAATCTAGAATTGTTTTTTGAGTCGTATCAAGAATAATATTGTATTTATTATGTTTCATGATAGTTTTATATACATCTTTTTCTTCTTTCATATGTCTTAGCAGGGCATTGATAATTTCCATGTAATAAATTTTAAGACTTTTAATACTTTTAATTTTGCTTAATTCTGTTATTAATGTTGATTGTGTCTCTTTTATGAATTCATCAAATAAAATATTTTTGTCCTTAAAATGGGCATAGAAGGTTGTCCTGTTAACATGTGCCGTTTTACATATATCTGATACTCTTATTACTTCTAATGGTTTTTCTTCCAATTGCTTTAGTAAACCATTGTAAATCTGTTTTTTGGTTTTAATTATTCTTTTATCTATTTTTTCCGTCTTGTACATATCACTCGCCTCGACTAGATTATATCATTTTTTAAAGTGGTTGAAAACCTTTATTTTATAGTCGTTTCAATAAAAAACAGAATAAGCAACACTTTGTTAGCATATGGTGTTTTTTACATGCCAAAATATAATTTCTTATATCCTTAAAGTATTATGTTTACACGTAGTTTTGTATGCTTTTTAAAAAGATTATATTTTTTTTAAAAATGTCTTGAATTTTTAAAGCGTTTTTGATATTCTTTTATTATAGAGAGGAGAAAATTAAAGTATGGAACGTAAAAATATGGTATTGTTAACAGTTATTGCTGTTGCTACATTATTAGTAGCTGTTGTAGGGGCAACATTTGCTTACTTCACTGCTAGTGTAAGCAACGACTTTAGTTCTGATGCTACTGGTTCAACTGCTCAAGGTAGAACAAGTGTTACTGCTGGGTCTGTAAATGGTGCTTCAGATGCTGGTATCGTAATTGCTAATGTTGATGGAAATGCCGGAAGTTTTACTGTTTCTGATATTTATCCAGGTCATAAAGAGGTAGCTATGGCTTCTGTTACTAACAAGAACCCTAATGGTACTGCTGCTGCTATAAGTATTACTTATACTCCAACAGAAAATACTTTTGGAAATGGCCAAGTTAAGATCTCAGTTTATAAGAGTTCTACTGCTGTAAATATTGGAACAAGTAATTATTTTGGATGTAGTCAACAAACTCGTGCTGCTGATGGAAATATTCAATATTTTGAAACTTGCACAGGTACTAATACTGCTTTAGGAACAGCTGTTGCTACTGACGTTGCTATTAATGGAACAACAACACTTACTCTTGCTGCAAATGAAAGCGTAGCAGGAAGTGCTGCTGGTACAACTGTTTATTATTATTTCGTAGTTGAATTCATTGATAGTGGTGACCAAAATACTGAACAAGGTCATTCATTAACTGGAAAAATTAATATAGATTTAATTTAATCCTTAGAAAATTGAGTGGATGTAAATCCATTCTTTTTTTGTGTTTTTTTAATATTCTTACTTGTTTCTTATTTTTCTTTATGATATAATCGATTTAGATATTTTAATAGAGTAAGGTAGGGATAGACATGGATCAAAATAATGACAAGAAGTCTATGAATGAAATTGATTACGAGGAACAATATAAAGAACTGCTAGAGGATGAAAAAGACAGTAAGAAAAGGAGAACAATTATATTTTTTATTATTTTCTTTGTCTTGTTATTTTTAGGCTTTTTTGGAGCGACTTTTGCTTACATTAAATATTTTGGTGATGGTTTTAATGGAGCTGGATTATGTACTTTAAATTGTGATACTAATCGTGATGGCAAGTGTGATCTTAATTGTGATACAAATGGTGATGGAAAAGCAGATTTAAATGTTGATATTGATGGTGATGGTGTTGCTGATATTAATATTGATGTAAATGGAGACGGAATTCCAGATACTAATATAGATTATGAAGGTGACTTAGTAGCACATTTCAATATCGATACAAATCATGATGGAAAACCAGATATTAATTTGGTTCATAAAAGTGATGGAAATAAATGTGATTTGAATTGCGATGTGAATGACGATAATAAGCCTGATTATAATATTGCTTATGGAAGACCTGGCACGTCTACTTTTAATAAAGATACAAATGGTGATGGTGTTGCCGATGAAAATATGATGAATCAAGATACAAATGGTGATGGCATTTGTGATCTTAACTGTGATAGTGATTCTGATGGCTATCCTGAATTGAATGTTGATACAAATGGTGATGGCAAGTGTGATGTCAATTGCGATACAAATGGTGATGGCATTATGGATGTTGATATTGACTATGGTGATAATGGCGTCCCAACTTTTAATAAAGATACTGATAATGATGGAATTCCAGACAGTAATTTAGTAAATCAAGATACTAATGGTGATGGAGTTTGTGATCTTAACTGCGATACAAATGGCGATGGAAGACCTGATACTAACTTAGATTTAAATGGTGATGGAACTCCAGATGTTAATCTTGATACAAATCATGATGGAGTAGCCGATACAAATGTTGATACTGATGGTGATGGAAAGCCAAATGTTAATATAGATGCTAATAATGATGGAACTCCAGATCAAAATGTGTTAAATTACGATCGTAATAATGACGGAAGATGTGATCTCAATTGTGATACTAATGGTGATGGTGTTCCTGATTATAATATAGATCATGATGGAGATGGAAAAGCAGATACTGATATTGATTCTAATGGTGATCAAATACCAGATACTAAATTAGATTTAAATAAGAATGGTATTCCAGATGAAGATGAAGTAAATGATGGAAAAAATACTTCAGCAACTGATTTAAATTTAGATACGAATGGTGATGGACATCCAGATGTAAATATTGATTTAGATGGAGATGGAAAACCTGATTTAAATATTGATGTTGATGGAGATGGAAAACCTGATTTAAATATTGATCAAGATGGAGATGGAATACCAGATATCAATATTGATGTAAATGATGATAAAGTTTGTGAAGTAAATTGTGATCTTGATAATGATGGAAAACCAGATGTTAATGTTGGATATGGTGATAATTCAGAACCAGTATTTAATGTTGATACTGATAATGATGGAAATCCAGATCAAAATGTTCTTGATCAAGATACTGATGGAGATGGAAAATGTGACATCAACTGTGATACAAATCATGATGGAAAACCAGATGTTAATATCGATGTAGATGGTGATGGAAAGCCAGATGTAAATATTGATCAAAATGGTGATTTAATACCAGATACTGATATTGATGTTGATAAAGATGGTAAGGGAGATATTAATAAAGACACAGATGGAGATGGAACTCCTGATCAAAACTATATGAATCAAGATACTAATGGTGATGGAAAGTGCGATCTTAATTGTGATACAAATGGTGATGGCATTCCTGATATTAATATAGATATTGATGGAGACGGAAAAATTGATTTGAATAATGATACTAATGGAGATGGAACTCCTGATAAGAATATTGATACAAATCAAGATGGAAAATGTGATAAGAAGTGCGATACTAGTGAAGGCGGATTATTAGATATTACTGCTGGTAATAAGAATAAGTATGTATTGTATGTTGTTCATAAAAAGGATGTTTATGCTCCAGAGATTGAGCCTGGATGGAGTGATAAATTACAATTAACAATTAATAATACAAGTGATCAAACTTTTGTTTATAGTATTAAATATGCTAATGTTGTTAATAATTTTAATCCTGGAAATGAATTTGTATATTCAGTTAAGAGAAATGGTGTAATTGTCAAAGAAGAAGCACCAGCTCCAACAAGTGATACTTATATTGTTGAACATTTACTTATTCCTGGTAATACTTCTTATGAATATGAAGTTGATTATCGTTTTATTGAAACAGGAAATGTTCAGAATTATCAAATAGGTAAAACTTTTAAAGCACAAATTGAAGTAGAAGCTAATTAGCTTCTACTTTTTTTGTATATTTTGTAATTTTTTGTCTAAAACATAGAAAAATATGGTATACTATTATGGAAGAATAGGAAGGTTTTAGATATGAGTAAACGTAGTGAAAAATTCTCATCTATTTCAAGTAAAATAAAATTTGTATCTGGAATCATTTCTTGGGTAGTTTTAGTTATTTTAGTTATAATAGCATTATTACTTTTGTATTATTTTGTTTCTGCTAAGATATATGCCCAAAAAGGTGAGGAATATAAACCAGCGTTTGCCCTTTATACAATTCTTTCACCAAGTATGGTTCCTAATATTAAAGTTTATGATGTTATTGTTGATGTTAATGTTAAAAGTCCGCAAGACATAAAAGAAGGAGATGTTATTACTTTTATTTCAACTTCTTCGATGACTAAAGGAATGACAATTACACATAGAGTGGTTCAAGTTAAAGAGGAAAATGGAAAGTATGCTTATGTTACAAAAGGAGATGCTAATCTTTCACCAGATGCTTCTCCAGCACCATTTGAATCTGTCCAAGGTAAGGTTTTGTTTCATATTCCCCAGTTAGGAAGAGTTCAAGAGTTCTTAGGTACTAAAGGTGGATGGTTACTTGTTGTTGTTCTCCCTGCTTTATATGTTATCATAAGTGATATTTTTAAATTATTTAGATTTAAAAATGTTAAAAATGAAGTTGATAATTATGAAGAAAAAGTTTTGCTAGAAGATGAAAAAGAAATGCAAAAAAGAGAAGAAACAAGAAAGAGATTAATGGAACGTTATCAAGTACAAGAAGAAGAAAAACAAGAAGTTCCTGATGATATAAAGATTGATGAAGTTAGAGAAGAAATAGCAAAACTTGATGAAGAAGTTAAATTAGATATTCCTCAAGAAGAGACTAATAAATCTAATAAAGTTATTTTAGATGATCTTCCAGAATTAAAAGAAGAATTTAATGATGATACTATCTATGACAATATAGAAGAAGAGGTAGAAGAAGTTCCTGAAGTTGTATTTGTTCGAGGTCAAGAACTGGTTAAACCTAAGAGAAAAAGAAAAAGAAAGAGGAAGAGAAAACATTCTTCTAATCCTCAAGAGAAGGTGTAAATTTGCATTTTCTCTTTTTTTGTGGTATTATGTAATTGTTCAAAGGGGTTTGTATTTATGAAAGTTATTAATAAGGTTATTAGGTATAAAATCGCAGAAATTATTTTTTGTATGCTAATTATTGTTGTTTCTTTTTTCTCTTGGGATTATATTCCTAGAGAAGGATTAGATATAGCTAAGATGTATGACAAGACAAGTTTAGCTTATGTTGATGTAAGTGGATATCAAAATGTTAAGTTTTATCCAATGAATGATGAAGCAGCATTAAAGTATTTGCAACCTATGTCTGTTAGTTTGAATAATGAAACAAATATTAATTATTCGTATCATGTTGGGTTTCGTGTTTCTAAAGATTCTACTTTAGATGTTAATTATATTAAGTATTCAATAGGTAATGATAAATATCTTTTAAATGAACATTTTTACAAAGAAGATAATAAGTATCGTTATTATTTAATTGATGAAGGAGAAATTAAGGCTAGTAACAAGATGTATAATATTCGTCTTTGGTTAGATGAAAATACACCAGAAGAGGAATTGGGACATGTTTTTAAGTATAGTTTGCTTAATTTTGATAATATTATTTCTGTATAGGAAATTTCTCCTATTTTTTTTATTGCTAAATTGTGGTACAATTTTGTTGTGTTCTAGTAGCTCAGTAGGATAGAGCGTCAGCCTCCGGAGCTGAAGGTCGGGAGTTCGATTCTCCCCTGGAACACCATTTAGGAGTGAATAATAATGAGTAAAATACAAGAGTTGTTTGAAAATAAAGATACTGTTTATTTTGTGGATGTAGATGGGGTTTTAGTAAGAATGGCTTTTGGAGAATATAATCATTACACGGCTAGTGATGATGAATGGGCTATAGCTATACAAAGTCATGACTTTTATGAAGAAATGGATCCTGTTTTGACAATGCAAGAATTTTTTAAGGATAAGGATATGAGTAGGGTATATATCGTTACTAAAGTTATGAATGAAACAGAAAAACAACAAAAAATTTCATTTTTAGATAAGAACTATCATGTGCTAAAAGATCATGTGTATGAAGTATATAAAAATACAGATAAATTAGGAGTCATGAAAAAAGTTCAAGAAATGTATCCTGAACTCGATTCGAAATATTTTGTTATGATTGATGATTCCGTTGAAGTATTGACATATATTATGAGTAATTCTTCTTTTTCAACTGTTCATATTAGTAGTTTTTTAAAGTAGAGCTTTAAGCTCTATTTTTCTATGTAATAAGCATAGTATTCATCAAAAGTTATTTTTTCTTCATGAATTGTTTTGGCAGCTTCTAAACCGACATATCGCCAATGCCAAGATTCTGGAGAATATCCTGTTAGGTAAGTTTTGTTTTCTTCATATCTTTCTATCCAGCCGTATTTGTAAGCATTTTCTTTTAGCCATTGATATGCTTCACTCTTTGTAAATTCATCAGCATAAGGTTCATTTTTACTTGTCATGTCAATAACAAGTCCAGTTTGATGTTCAGAATGTCCAGGTCTGGCAGCAGTTTGATCTGCTTTTTTTTCTCCTTGAGAATTTTTTCTTGATTCATATATTTCCTTTTGATCTTTATATGAACGATAACTAGATGTAACCATTAGATAGTATCCAGCATTGTGGGCATCTTCCCATAGTTCTAAAAATTTTTCATAGGCATAATCAATTAGTTTGTTATCTCCTTCTTTGCCGTAGGAGTAACTTAAAGAAATGTTTTTTAGATTTTCTGGAGTATAGTTTTCATCTAAAGTATAGAATTTATTTACAATCATTTTTTCTTTTAAAGAAATATCTGTTTTTAAATCTTTGCTATACCATTTATTATTAGCATGGGTATTGATAAGGGCAATTATATCTGATAGCTCTTTTTCATCTTCATTTTCTTCATAATAAGATAAATAATCATCTAGATTTTTATATAAGAAATACTTTTCTTGAATTAAAGAAAGAATTGTATCATTTTTTTCTTTTTCTAAAATAGAAAATATTTGTTCTTCTGTTAATAAATTTTGAAACATAGTTGCTTGTTCTTTTGTATATCCATGCTCTATTATTTTGTACTCTAGAGTTTGTTTATATAAATAATCTTGATAGTATTGATTTCCATAGTATAATCCTATGCCAAGTAATATCAAAAAGATAATGACAAAGTATACTTGTTTCCTTAGTTTTAATCTTTTTCTTTTAGCCAATGTTATCACATCCTATCTTGTAATAATTATAGCATATATTTAAAAAAAGATATTGATATTTTTTGTAATCTGTTGTATTCTTATCTTATAGTAAAGATAAGAATATAGGGAGTGAAGTTTGGAATGGCAGATAAAGATGTAAAGACTTTGTTAAGCAATTGTGTAAACTACGAAAGAATTGTAAACTTTGATTATTTAAGTGATGATTTAATTACTTCTAAATTAATTAGAATTTATAAAGATTATGTTTTTAAGACTAATTTTAATAGCCATGAAGAATTAGAAAGACTTCATAGTTTTGATTATGTTCTTGGTAAATATATTGATGATTATGCTTTTCGTAAAGAATTGAAAAAGGAAATTGTTAATGTAAAGGTAAAAAGAAGTTGTACAGATATTTTAAGAGCAATTGTCGAAGGTATTTTAAAAATATTTGATAATTATATGGAATCTTCGACAAGAAAAATTACTATTGCTAGATGGATTTAGTCATTTTGTCTTGTCAAAAGCTTCTTGTTTTGTTATAATCTATATTGATTTTAAGGAGGGCTAGAACCATGAAAGTATATAAAAGAAACTTACCTGATGGTGTTAAAAGTGCATTTGCTTATGACCGTGGTGTAAAGGTTAAAATTGTTAATAAAAAAATGGTAGATCAAAAAAAGAGAGAAAAAAAGCAAAAGAGTTCTAAGTAATATTGAGCTTTTTTTTATTTGGCTAAGGTATTTGTTCCATCTTTGTAATTAATGGTAACTCCTTTTTCAACGTTATAAACATAGACATGAAAGGATATTCCGTGTCCCTTGTCTTCGATAGAATAGGCTTCCATTTCAACTCCACTTGATAGAAGGTTGCTTCCTTCATATATGGGAGTTACTCGATAAAGAACATGATTTTTAGTATCTTTAATATATTTTGCAACTTTGTTTTCAAATTCTAGCATTCCAATTGTATTCATTGATCTAGTACAAGTAATTAGATTTTTAGGATTAGCATTTTCTCCTGTTAATTGATATCCGATTAAGTGACATCTATTGTATAAATATTTTCCGTCTACAAAATCATATTTAGAAGTTTGCCATCCACTTGGTTTAATCATTCCGATGCTTTCTCGTTCAGTAGAGGGCATTAAATCAATACTTATATTGGCAAAAGCTTTTCCACATCTTCCAAGTAAATCTAATTCTGAATAATGTTCAAAAGTAGTTGCCTTTTTTTCTTCTTCGGTAAAATTTGGAATATTATTGTTAATAACTACATAAGATTTTCCTGTATAACTTGGGACATTTTCAATTGCGTATGATGGAGTAAAAAGATTTAAGAAATCATTTTTATAATAACTAATGTATGAAAATATTATTAAGATTAGAATAGATAGGATAAGTTCTTTAGTAGTTAATTTTTTCTTTTTTTTGTATTTTCTTTTTCTTTTGGCCATATATATCCTCCTATTCTTAATCTAAGTATATCAAATTTTTAGGTAAAAATATTTAAAATATCTTGAATTTGACATGTTTCTTTGATACAATATGTTTGTTCTTATGGCGGAATAGCTCAGTTGGCTAGAGCACACGGTTCATACCCGTGGTGTCGAGAGTTCGAATCTCCCTTCCGCTACCAAAAGTGATTTTAATCTCTAACTATCTTGGTTAGAGTTTTTTTATATTAAACTTTACGTTTTGGATGATGACTTTTTATATATAAGTTGTTATTGTTGGTTATATAAAAGAGGGATTTTTATGAATCAAGAGAAAATTGTTAGTATTATTTAGTTTCTTTTTTTTTAACTTTATATTATAATTTTGATAGGGAGGTTAGAAATGAAAAAAGTAGATGAAGAATACTTAAAAGATTATAAAATTGCTAAGACTTTTTATAAAGATGTAAAGGTCAATGAAAGCAAAACAAAATTAATTGATGAAAATGGGGTTGAGATTGGAACAAAAGGGGATATGTATCATAAATTGATTCTTGATAAAATATTACAAGAAGGTTGTTTAGATATTAATCCAAGACCTAAGTATGAAGATGGAACTCCAGCTCATACTCTAAGTTATAATCATGGGATGTGTTCTTATGATCTTAGTAAGGGTGAGGTACCATTAACTACATTAAGGCCAATTGCCGTAAAAAGTAGTATTGGGGAAGTTTTATGGATTTATCAAGATAATTCTAATGATTTAGATGTTTTAAGAGATAAGTATGGAGTTACTTGGTGGGATGAATGGGATATTGGTAATAGAAGTATAGGTTCAGTTTATGGAGAAACGATTAGAAGAAGAGATATGATGAGAAATTTGCTTAAAGAATTAAAAGAAAATCCAGATGGAAGAAGACATATTATATCTCTTTGGCAAGTTGATGATTTTAAAGAAAAGCATGCTTTAAAGCCTTGCGCTTTTCAAACTATATGGAATGTAAGACATGGAAGAGATAAAGTAGATTATCTTGATATGATGCTTGTTCAAAGATCAAGTGATTTTGCAACAGCGGGATGTATTAATCAAATGCAATATATTGTTTTACAAATGATGGTAGCTAGACATCTTCATTTAAAACCAGGTAAGTTTACATGGACTTATGATAATATTCAGATTTATGATCGTCACATTAATCAAGCTATCGAAATGTTAAACCGTACTCCAATAGATTGTAATCCTAAAATAGTTTTAAATCCTGATGTTGATAATTTCTTTGATTTTAAGACTAGTGATGTTAAGATTGAAGGATATCCTAGAGCTTTGATTAAAGAAAAGAATCCTCAGTTAAAGTTTCCGTTAGGAATATAGCTTATGGATATTACATTAATAGCGGCAGTTGGGGCTAGTAGGGAATTAGGTTATCAAAATCAGTTGATTTGGCATTTGAAAGAAGATATGAAATTCTTTAGAGAACATACGATGGGAAAACCAATTGTCATGGGAAGAAAAACATTTGAATCTTTGCCAGGATTATTAAAGGGTAGAGAACATTATGTTTTAACACATCAAGATATTTTAATAGATGGGGTGTTAGTTTTTCATTCTAAAGAAGAGTTACTTAATTATATAAATAATAAATATCAAGAGATTATGATTATTGGAGGAGCTTCAATTTATAAAGAGTTTATTGATTTAGCAAGTAAAATGCTTTTAACAGAAATTCAAGCTAACTCTAAAGCAGATGCCTTTTTTCCAGAGTTTTTAGTTCAAGATTGGAAGCGACAAGTGTTATCCTCTAAAGTTGATAGGGGTTTATCCTTTGAACATGTAGAGTATACAAGAAAGTTAAGTAAATCTTAACTTTTTTTGTTTATTATTAATTTTTTTGCTCATACTAGTTCTGGGAGGAAAATATGACACAGAAAGAATTATTATATTTAGAAGATGCAATAAAACATGAAGAGAATATGATTTGTTTTTTAAATAATTGCATTTCTAACCTTGAAGATCAGGATCTTATCTCTTTCTTAACTGAAGAAATTGACAAGCATGAATCTTTTAAGGATGATTTATTAGAATTTTTGGAGGTGAATGCTAGTGAGTAGTCAAGAGTACTTTGAGATGTATTTATTGATATTAAAAAGTAGTGTTGAAGTATATGTGCATGGAACTTTAGAAAGTTCTAATAATGAAGTAAGAAATATTTTGAGACGCGGACTTGATGAAACGATGGATCATCAGGCTTTAACTTATGATTATATGAAAGAATTAGGGTGGTATTGTATTTCTAATGTAGAACCAAAACAAGTAAAACAAATTTATGAATCATTACAGAATAATTCTTAAGCGGCAGCAGTTATAAACTGTTGCTTATTTTATGTTTTTAAAATTATGTAAAAAAAGGGGTGGAATTTTTGCTCTATTTTGGTTATAATTATTATTGTAGAGAGAGTCTTTTTTAGATGCTTTTCTATGTGATATGAATTAATGGCCTTGATAATTAGGGATAGTATTAAGGTGCTTTATTAGTTCCCAAAAAAGTGAGGAGGTGAAATAATGGAAAAAGGTAACAGTAAAATTATTGCTGTTGTTGCACTTTTTGTTGCGGTTATTGCTCTTGCAGTAGGTTTTGCAACATATTCAGCTACTTTAACTATAGAACCTCATGATGTTAGTGTAGGAAGTGACACTTTTTCACCAAATGTTAAATATCAAGCTTCAAGTATGAAATGTGATGTTAAGAGTGATGACGCTGTTGTTACAAGTGCTGGGTCTGTTACTGATACAGCTTGGAGTGGAATTGTTTTATCTTTAGCTAAACCAGGTGATTATGTTACTTGTACTGCTACAGTAGAAAATAATAGTAACTTTGATGCTTATTTAAGAGAAATTAATACAACATCAGCAATTACTTGTGAGACTAAAACAGGAAGTGAGAATGCTGCTACTACTGGTATAAGTGATGCATGTGGCCAAATGGAATTGGTTATTAATCAAGGAACTGCTAGTGCTACAGCTACAAGCACTGCTGCTGCAAGTAATACTACTGTAAGTGGTGTTAAAATTGATAAGATAAGTGGTTCAACAGCTGGAACAAGAGATGTTTCATTTACTATTCGTTATAAGACTGGTGGTGCTGTTGAAGCAAATGGAGACTTTATCGTTAAGGTACCTCAAGTAAATTTAATTTATAAGACAGAAGATGCCTCATAATAAAGAAAGTAATATTATTTAGCATTTATTGCTATTAATATACTTTCACAAAACTATTTAAAAAGGAGAGAAAGAAATGAGTAATAGTTTTAAAAGATTTAGTATTCTATATTTCATTTTATTTGGTATTCTCATTATAAATAGTTTTGTATCAAGTATATTAAATTATTACTTTACTATTTTATTTTTAATTGTTCTGTTATTTGTATTTAATAAGGTATTTGGTTTTGAAAAAGATAGGCATAGGTATACTAAAGATTTATTTATTAACATTTTAATTATTCTACTTTTTTCATTCTTACTCTTTTATTTAAGCGGAATTATAATTGGATTTATGAGAACAGATATGCAATATACTCCTTATGGTCTTGTTCATTTCCTAATTCCATATACTATTATATTAGTTTTAAAAGAGTTTCTAAGATATCAAATGGTAGAAAAAAATTATCATGACAAACGATTGCTTGGTATGAATGTATTATTCTTTATTCTACTTGATATAGAATTACAAATATCTTTTATATCTAGTTATACACGTTATCAGATGTTTTTACTTATTGCTTTAGTTGTTTTGCCTTCGGTTGTAAGAAATATTGTAGCGACTTATATTACACATCAAGCAGGATATAAGCCTAATATGTTATGGATATTAGTTTTAGCTCTTTATAATCCTTTACTTCCTATTATTCCAAATACAGGACAGTATGTATTAGCTCTTTTAAGATTGTTTTTCCCACTTGTTATATTTTATAATGTGTATTCATTTTTGGAAAAACGGAAAAGAAATATACCTCTTAGTAGTAACATTAAAAACAGATGGATAGGGATAAGCTTATGTACATTTTTAATAGTTATGATTATATATTTTACATCTGGTTATTTTCGTTATTATGTGGTGGCTATAGCAACTGGTAGTATGACTCCTAATATCAATAAAGGTGATGTTGTTTTATTAGATCAATCTGTTGCTTTTAAAGATTTGCATTTAGGCGATGTCTTAGTTTATCGATATGAAAATAAAGTGGTTGTACATAGAATTAACAATATTATTGAGGATAATTCACATTATTATTTTTATACTAAAGGCGATCAAAATAATGATGTTGATAATTATGTTATATATGAAGATATGGTAATGGGAGTTGTCAAGATGAAAATTCCTTATATTGGATTACCAACAGTTTGGTTACATGAGTTATTATAGAAGGGTTGGCGATTGTTGTGTCAAGTAAAACTAAAAAGAAGAATAATAATGATAATTCTTCTAGAAAAAAGGAAGTTAAAAAAAAGGTTGTTGTTGAGCAAAATAACGAAGCATCTACTAAATCACCTTATTTTGGATATGGAGTTAGACTTTCTATATTCTTAATGCTATTCTTAGTCTTTTTTTGGACTGGCATTTTCGCACTTGTTTCTTCTATTGTGGTAGAAGAAGAGCAAGTGTTTACATATAGAGAAAAAGGTATTGCTGACTTTGAAGTATGTTATAAAAAAGATGATTTTTATCAAGGAAAGTGTTTTAATAAAAATCAAAATATGAAATTCATTGCTAGTTTGATTGATAAGATAAAATTAGATTTTAATTATCAGTTTGATATTGATAACGAAGCAAATCTAGATTTTACTTATGATATTGTTGGAAAGTTAGTTATTAGTGATTCTAATTCAAATAAGATTTATTTTGAAAAAGAATATCCTTTATTAACTGAAAAAAAGGTTGAATTAAATAATGCTAAAAATACATCAATTGATGAAAAAATTGATATTGATTATGGCAAGTATAATTCTTTAGCTAATCAATTTAATCGTTCTTATGGGCTTAATAGTGTTAGTAGATTACTCGTATATATGAATATCCATAAACAAAGTAAAGATTCTTCTGTAGCTATTGATAATCAAAGTTTGTCTTATGTTACTATTCCTTTGTCTGAAAAAGCTATTGATATTGCTCTTGATTCTAATCAAGTTGATACTACACGCGATGTAGTTAAGAAGGTAAATGTATCTTTAAAAAGTACTTTTTATGCTGTTATTGCTGGAGTTCTTCTGATTTTAAGTATTATCTTTGTTATTAAGTTAATCCGTTTGTTAAAAAAAGCCTTTGTTCCAGTAAGTAAGTATGATAAATATATTGCTAAGCTTCTTAGAGAATATGATAGGCTTATTGGTGAAGCTAAAAATATGGTTTCTTTAGATGATAAAGAAGTAGTGTATTTTAAAAAGTTTGGTGAGCTCGTTGATGTTCATGATCATTTGGGGCTTCCTATTATGTATTACAATGTTACTAATCATGTTAAGAGTTATTTCTATATTGTTCATGGGCAAATTGTTTATCTATATGTTGCTAAGGCTGTAGATATTGAAAATTAATGAACTTAGGCAATTTGTCTAAGTTTTTTAGCAAAAGTTATAGGGGTGAATGTTATGGTTCAAAAAGTAGAGGTTTTTGGCTATATTTATGAAAATGCTTATTTTTATATAGATGAAGTAACTTCCCATGGCTTTTTGATAGACCCTGGAGCTGAAGCTGATAAGTTATTATCTATTATTAGAAGAAATGGATGGGTTATTGAATGTATTTTACTTACGCATGGTCATTTTGATCATATAGGGGCAGTTAATGAATTAAGGAGTGCTCTTAAATGTAAAGTAAAATGTTATGCTTTAGGTGATCAATATCTTTTAAATCCTAATTATAATTTGTCTATTATGTATGGGGATGGTTTTGTTGTTAAGAATGTTTTAAAAGTTGAAGAAAATGATATTATAAGTTTGGAAGTTAATCCTAAGTTTTCCCTGCAAGTTTTATATACTCCTGGGCATACTATGGATTCCTGTGTGTTTTATAATCAACAAGTTGCGTTTGTTGGTGATACTATTTTTAAAAATAGTGTTGGGAATACAATGTTTCCTGGTGGAGATGAGAGTCTTCTTTGGAAATCAATATTTGAGAAAATATTTAGATTAGATGATCATATTAAGCTTTACTCAGGGCATAGTGATGTTACAACTGTTTTAGAAGAAAAGAACAGGTATTTATAAATATTTAAGAAGAAATGGATGGGTGATTTGATTAAAGTTAACAGAATTTTATCTCATAATATTGTTCTTATGTGGTTATCTTTAATTATACTTTTATTAGTTGTTCTGTTATCAATTGGTTTTTCAACTTATCAGGCAGCTCTAGATATTTCTTCATATGATGTTTTAGTTCAAGTCCAAAAAGATATTATAAAGGAACATTGAAAAATATGAAAGTTGTTGTTTTTGAATAAGAGAAATTTTTTTCTCTTTTTTCTTGCATTTTATTATTAATAGGGTATAATTGAAAATGAAAATCATTTTCAATTTGAGGGAGGAGAGTTTTTTTAATGACTTATCAAACTAAGCAAAAAGATGAACTTCTTGAGATTATTAAAAAACTTAAAAGAGAGTTCTTAATTAAAGATTTGTATAATGAATTAAAAGGAAAGATAGGGCTTACAACTATATATAGATTAATAGATAAACTTGTTGATGAGGGAGTTGTATTAAAAACTATTGGAAAGGATAATGTGGCTTGTTATCAGTATTTGGGTGTTTGTGAAGAAGAAAATCATTTTTATTTAAAATGTCTTGAGTGTGGAAAATTAGAGCATATTGATTGTGAATGTATTGGAAAGTTAACTAATCATATTTTACAAAACCATCATTTTGTGACTAGTAAAGTAAATATTGTTTTATCAGGTTGGTGTTGTAATTGTAAGGAGAGAGTTTTATGAAAAAAATATTTGTATTGGTATTGTTATTGTGTGTAATGCTTACTGGGTGTAGTAAAGAGGAAAGTAAAAAAGTTATTATTACTACTAATTTTCCAACTTATGATTTTGTTAGGGCTATTGTTAAAGGTAGTGATTTTGAAGTGAAAATGCTTGTTAGTCCTGGCAGTGAGACACATGATTTTGAACCTACACCTAAGGATATTGTTGAGATAGGGAGTAGTAAATTATTTTTCTTTGTTGGAGGAGAATCAGATAGTTGGGTTGATAATGTTTTAGATCAAGTTGATTTAAATCAGGTTAAGGTTTTAAAAATGGTTGATATGGTTAATAAGCTAGATGAAGAAATTGTAGAAGGAATGGAAGCAGAAGAAGAGGAAAAAGAAGTTGATGAACATGTTTGGACTAGCCCTAAAAATGTTATGGAGATTACAAAAAAAATAGAGCAAGAAATAGTATTAATTGATGAAGAGAATAAAGATCTTTATGAAAAAAATTTAAATGATTATTTAGTGCTTTTAGATTCTTTAGATCAAGAGTTTAGAAATATAGTTAAGACAGCTAAAAGACGTGAATTAGTTTTTGGTGATCGTTTTCCTTTTCTTTACTTTGTTAAAGAATATGGTCTTACTTATCATGCAGCATTTTTAGGATGTAGTGATGCAACCGAAGCAAGTGCTAAAACAATCCAATTTTTAATTGATAAAGTTAAAGAAAAAGAGATTCCAGTTGTTTTTCATATAGAGCTTTCTAATGAAAGAATTGCTACAGAAATTGCTAGAGAAACTGGGGCTATGGTATTAGAACTACATTCAGCTCATAACGTATCTAAGGATGATTTTGATGCTGGTATTACTTATGTAGATATTATGGAGGCAAATTTAGAAAAATTGAAGGAGGCTTTGAATTAATGTTAGTTGAATTAAAAAATTTAACATTGGGATATCAAGGTCACGAAGTAATTAGTAATTTGAATGTTTCATTTAATGAGGGAGATTTTGTGTGTATAGTTGGACCTAATGGGGCTGGTAAATCTACTTTGATTAAAGGCATATTAGGACTTATTTCACCAATGAAAGGAAAAGTTGTTTTCCATAATTTAAAACAGAATTATATTGGATATATGCCTCAAGAAACAAGAGTAGATAAGAATTTTCCGGCTTCTGTTTTAGAAATTGTTTTATCAGGTACTTTAAATCATGTTGGGCTTCCTTCTTTTTATAGTAAAAAAGAAAAAGATATAGCTTTAGATAATTTGAAGTTGCTTGGTATTGCTTCATTAAAAAATAAAAGTTTTAGTGATTTATCAGGAGGTCAAAGACAAAAAGTACTACTTGCTAGAAGTATGTGTGCTTCTTCAAAACTTCTTATTTTAGATGAACCATCTAATAATTTGGATAGGGAATCTAAAATAGAATTGTATTCTATTTTAAAGAATTTAAATAAGAACAGAGGAATGACTATTTTGATGATTACTCATGATTTAGATCATCATAATTTGATAGGTAATAAAATTCTTAGTTTAGAAAAAGGAAGCTTTTTCTATGGAACGATTGATGAATTTGTTAAGAAGGTGCATGAATAATGTTAGAGATGTTTTCTTATCCATTTATTTTAAGAGCATTCATTGTGGGAATACTTCTTTCTTTGTGTGCATCTTTAGTAGGAGTTTCTCTAGTATTAAAGAAAAACTCAATGATTGGTGATGGACTTTCTCATGTTGCTTTTGGAGGTTTTGCTATTGCCACAGTGATAGGAATTGCTCCTTTAGAGTTTGCTCTTCCAATTGTTATTATCGTTTCCTTTTTTATTCTGCAATTAAATGAAAATAGTAAAATCCATGGAGATAGTGCTATTGCTTTAATCTCGGCAAGTAGTTTAGCTATAGGTACTTTTGTTGTATCTATTGTAAAAGGCGTTAATACCGACATTAATAATTATTTATTTGGTAGTATCTTAGCGGTTTCTAATACGGATTTATTCTTTAGTATAGTTTTATCTATTTTAGTAATAATTATTTATCTGTTTTCTTATCATAAAATTTTTGCTATTACTTTTGATGAAACATTTGCAAGTAGTATAGGGATTAAAACTAAGTTTTATAATGTTTTATTTTCAGTGTTATGTAGTGTCGTTGTTGTTATTGGAATGAGACTTGTTGGAGCTTTACTTATTTCTAGTTTTATTATTTTTCCAACTTTAAGTTCAATGCAGGTATTTAAAAGTTTTAGAAGTGTTGTTATATCTAGTATACTTGTTTCTATTATTTGTTTTGTAATTGGCCTTACTCTATCTTACGAGTTATCTACACCAACTGGAGCTACAATTGTTCTTGTCCATTTAATTAATCTCTTGGTATTTAAATTTATTTCTTGTTTAAAGAGGGTTAGATAAACTGATGAAAAATGTTAATATTGTTTTCTTTTCTATTTTTTTAGAAAGTTTACCATTTTTACTTTTATGATCATTTTTATCTTCTTTGATTGAAGTATATGTAAAAGATGAAACAATTGTTAAGTTGATTCCTAAAAATAAAGTCCTTGGTTGTTTAGTAGGAATATTTTTAGGCCTGTTTATTCCTGCTTGTGATTGTGCGGTTATTCTAGTAAGTAAAAGATTGATTAAAAAGGGAGTTCCTATTTATACAGCCATATCTTTTATGCTTGCTTCACCAACACTATTTATTATAGAACCATTAAGGGGATGGTTCTTGCAGTGAAGTTAGTAAATATCATTTAGAGTATTAGAAATAAGGTAATTCCTTGTTTTTTTTTGGTTTCTCTGGTATTCTTTTATTAGTTAAGTAGAAAGAAGGAAAAATTATATGTTTGATTTAAAAGGAAAAGTTGCTGTTATTAGTGGGGCTAGTTCAGGCCTTGGTAAACAAATGGCTAGAGCTTTTGCTAAGCAAGGAGCTGACTTAGCAATTTTAGCTAGGAGAATAGAAAGATTAGAAGAATTTAAAATAGAATTAGAGAAAGAAGGAGTTAAAGTACTTCCAGTTAAATGTGATGTTACTAGTACAGAAGAGATAAATAGTTCTGCCAAAAAAGTAGAAGAAGTTTTTGGGCATGTTGATATCTTAGTTAACTGTGCGGGTTCATCTAAAGATAAAGGCGTTTTAGATATGGAAGATGAAGAATGGGATTTTACTATAAAGACTGATTTGACTTCAGTATTTAAAATGACAAGAGCATTTGGTCGTATTATGAAAAAAAATCATTATGGAAGAGTTATTAATATTGCTTCTATGTATGGAATAGTAGGTAATAGTGAAATACCAACGATTGCTTATCATTCTTCTAAAGGCGGAGTTGTTAATTTTACTAGGGCAGCGGCATCTGAGCTTGCTTTAGATGGAATTACAGTAAATTGTATTTGTCCAGGATATTTTTATACGGAGTTAACTGAACAAGTTCTTGATACAGAAAGATTTCAAGAATTTGCTAAAACACATGTGCCTATGCAAAGATATGGTAAAGAAGGGGAACTCAATGCGGCTGCTATCTTTTTAGCTAGTGAAGAGGCTTCTTATGTGACTGGTGTTATTTTACCTGTAGATGGTGGATATACTTGTGTATAGTTAAATTTATAGTATAATATAGTTATTTTAGGGGGAGTAATATGGCACAGTTTCATGTTTTATTGGATTTAGAAAATAGACTATATGATTTGATGGTAAAGAATCCTACAAAAGAAAATGAATTTGTTGTAGATGAATTATTAAAAAAAGAGCATAGCATTTATAATAATATGACTAAAGAAGAGCTAAATAAAACGATTGCTTATTTGCAACAGTCTTATTTACATCAAGAGTTAAATGAAAGAGATCAGGCTATTTTTGTACGTTTTGCAAGACAGCTAGATTTTTTATCTCGTTTTTATGAGATGCAAGAGTATTCTTCTTTGACTGTATCTCAAGTTATGTATTTGGGGTTAAATTCATATGTTAGAGAAATTGCTGATGATTATTTGTTTTATCAAAATTTTTATAGACATTTTCATAAGAATTTATCATCTCATAAATTAAATGATTATTTATTCAGTTTTTTATATGCTAGTAATGCAGATGTTAAGAAAAAATTTTCTTTACCTTTAACAGAAGAAGATTTCTTGTATAGGGAAGAGTGCACTTCTATTTTGCTAAGTAATTTTCAATCTTATTTTGAAACATATGTAAAAAACTCTTGTCAAAATAAAGAACTCGTGGAGTCTTATTTAAAGTTGTTTCCAAAATATTTATCTTCTTATCTTTATTCTATTGTTAAAGATAATAAGCCTATGTTGGAATTATTAAAAAAATATGACTTTGAAGATTATAAGGATCTTTCTCAAGAAGAGTTAAGTACTTATATTCCTGGAGAAATTTATACATTTGAACAAATTAGAAAATATCAGGATTGTTTAGAGATTATTAATGAGAAGAGTAAATTGGTTTTACCTTACTTAAAAAATGCTTTTTATCAAATTCTTAATGGTGATAGTAAAGATGTAGAGGAAGCTTATCTATATATATTAAAATATGTTTTAGAAGAAGAAAAAGTTATATCTGAAGTATTGAATAAAGTTGATGATTGTTATGCTTTTAAAAGATATGTGGAAAATACTCAGTTTAGAGATTTTAAGTGTTCTATTCCACTTGTTCTTTCTTTAGAAAGCGATAGCAATGAAGTAGTTTCTTCAATGATTACGAGGGCAATATTTTTAAAAAGAATTCTTAAGAAAATAAGTAAAGAAATAGATATGCATTGGCGTGAATACAATACTATAGATTATGAAGATGAAGAAGATGATTATTCTTTTGAGCGTGAAGCTTTGTATAATGATGTGTGTGAGCTACAATTTGTTCAAGAGATTATACTTGCTTATCTAAAAAAAGAAATATCTCAAGAAGAGTTTTTAGAAGAATTAGAAGATTTTCGAGATGATAAGGAAAATGATGATACTCCTTCTTATGAAGAAATGAAAAGTATTAATACTCTATATTATTTAACTAAATTATTATGGGATAAGAGACTTTCTCCTAAGTTAAAAGAACAGTTACTTGAAGTATGTGCAACTCTTATTTATATGGAAGATTTAGATAGAGAAGCAGTTAAAGTTGATTTTAAGAATTTTAAATTATATAAATATGATGGAAAAGAGAAAGCATCTAAACAAATATTTACAGAACTTGAAGCAATGGCTAATAAAGAAAAGTCTGTTGGTGTTAATGCGTGCATTGAAAAATCTTATATTAATGGCATATATCAGTTAATGAGTGATGATGATAAAAGAAAATATTTAAGAAAAAAACAAAAAGCTTTAAGCTTAAAAAGAAAAAAGTAAAGAGTGATAAAAATGGAAAAAGCAAAAGTTTATTTTACAAAAGAGATTACAAGTGATAGTTTAATTCGAATTTATGAGAGTTTAGGAGTAGATTTAACAGGAAATATAGGTATTAAGGTTTCAACTGGTGAAGATGGGGCAAAAGGATATTTGAAAGCTGATTTGATTGGCGATTTAGTAAAGAAGTTAAATGGAACTATAATAGAGTGCAATACGGCTTATCCTGGAGCTAGAACAAGTACAAAAGAACACTTGGAAGTAGCTAAAAAGCATGGGTTTATGGATATAGCTGAAGTAGATATTATGGATGCAAGTGGAGAATTTAAAATACCTGTTAAGAATGGTAAACATTTAGAGTATGATATTATAGGAGAAAATTTTAAGAACTATGATTCTATTGTAAATCTTGCTCATGGAAAAGGACATGCGATGGGAGGATTTGGAGCTAATCTTAAAAATCAAAGTATTGGAATTGCTTCTCGAAATGGAAAAGCTTATATTCATAGTTGTGGGAAAACAGATGATCCATTTGAATGTTGGAATGTAGATTTTAAACAAGAAGATTTTATTGAGTCTATGGCCGAGGCAGCTAAAGCTGTTAGTGATTATTTAAAAGATAATAATAAGAAGATTGTTTATATTACCATTGCTAATAATATTTCTGTTGATTGTGATTGTGATGCTCATCAAGGAGATCCTGTTATTCAAGATATTGGAATATTTGCGTCTTTAGATCCAGTTGCAAATGATCAGGCTTTTATTGATGCGATTTGGGCTACGGCAGAGGAAGGAACAAAAGATATCGAGGAAAGAATTGATACTAGAAAAGGTAGACATATTACGGAGTATGCTGAAGAAATAGGCCTTGGTTCTAGAGAATATGAATTAATTGAATTATAAAATTAAAACTGATATTTAGAAATTATTTTCTATTTATCAGTTTTTTTATTAGATAAATAGAAAATGAAGAGGTAGTTTTTTGCTTATAATGCTTGTGTAGGATATAGTTTACAATTATCTTTAAAAACTTATTGAATAGTTCTATTCAGATAAGTTTTTTTATATATTTCAACTTTTTTTAGAAATATGCTCAAAAAAAAGGAAATCAGCCTTTTTTCTTGTATATATAAGTAGAGGGATAAATTTTAAATCACTCTTAGAAGGGAGGATTTTTTTGAAAACTTATTTGCCTTTAAGAAAGGAGAACTGAAATGACTGCAGATAAAGTTGAAATTAATGAAATTGAAAAAGAATATGAGGTGTTAAAACTTAGGAAAGATATTCCCTTTGTTTGTCCAACTAGAGATTTTGTTATTAAAACAATTGTTGCTTTAGGAGATGAGTATGCACGTGAATGTATTTATGATGTTTTATCTTATGTCTTAGATAGACCATTTGTAGGATATGAACTTGTTTATAACGAAGATGGGAAGTTAAATTACGAATTTATAGCAAATAGAATGGACTTACATTTCTTAAATAAAGAAAGAGAAGAACATGTTATAGTTGAGATTAATGATCAAAGAACCGATACTTATGTTAGAAAGAATATGTCTGAACTTTATAAGTTAGCTGGAAACTACTATGGATATAACAACAGATAAAGATATAAAAGAGATATTCAAGTAAGACTAATTAACTTAAATAATTTCCATCATTTAAAAGGGAAATATCCTTTAGATTTTCGAATTGAAACTAGTCCTGTAACAGGAGAAGTCTTTGATTTTATTCGTGTTTATGATCTTTTTATTCCATATTTCAAAGAGGTGTGTTATAATGATGAAGAAGCAGATATCGAAAAAACAATTGCTATGTTACAAGCTAGTTCTTATGAAGAAATGGAAGAGTTAGCTAGTGATAGTATAAAAAGAAAGGCGTTGTATAATATGGTTAAGAAAATGGGAGATGATCCACTTTACATGCCACTTTATGATAGAGAAGCATTTAGGAAAGCGGAAAGAGAAGAGTTAGAGGAAAAAGCAACTAAAGAGGGATTAGAAAAAGGATTTAAGCAAGGAATTGAGCAAGGAATTGAGCAAGGAATTGAACGAGGAATATCTCAAAATCAAGAAGAAAATGCTAGACGTATGTTAAAGAAAGGTTATCCACTAGAAGATATTGCAGAAATAACAGGGTTATCTTTAGAATCTATTAATAGTCTTGTTGATGGTAAATCTTTAGATTCTTAATTGGTGTATTTTATAAGAGAGCGGTTGCTCTCTTTATTTTGGGTTAATACCAAGAATAATTCTAATTGAAAAAGAGCTCACTTTGTTTTATAATTTTAAGTAGAAGGTAGGAGAGTGCTTATGAAGAATCTATTTAATAGTAAAAAGAAAGTGATGTATTTTAGTATTATAGGAATTTTACTTTTAATAGGTGTAACATTTGCTTATTGGGCTCTTAATTTTACCCAAACAAATTCTAATTTAATTTCTAGTGCGTGTTTTGATATCACATTTGAAGATCAAGATAACATCAATATAGCAAAAGCTTATCCTATGTTAGATAGTGAAGGAAAGACTCTAACACCATATACTTTTACCATTAAAAATAAATGTTCTACTTATGCTTCTTATCAAGTAAATTTAGAAGTGTTAAATAACTCTACTTTAGAATCTTCTTTTATTAAAGCTATGTTTAATGAAGGAAATCCAAAGATTTTAACTTCTTATTCTGCTGTTACTAAGACTTTGTCTAACGCTTCTTCCGCATATAAATTAACTCAAGGATATTTACACCCAAATGAAAGTATAACTTATACATTAAGACTATGGATAGATGAAAATGTGACTATGGAAGATAACATTTCAAACAAGACTTTCGCTTCTAAAGTAACAGTTGTATCTACTTATAAAAATACTGCCCCAACTAGTCAAGAGGAATGTGAAGCAAGATATGGAGAGGGAGCAAGTATCTGTAATATCATAGCGGGTGCTGACCCAGATAACACAAATTGTTTAAAACAAAATGAAGATGGTTCAATTAAAAATCCATATTCAACAACTGAAGAACCAATCATCTGTACCATGGAAGATGATTATGGAACCTCATACTACTTAAGAGGTAATCATCAAGATAATAATGTTAAATTTGCAGGGATGTGTTGGAAGCTAGTAAGAGTAACTGGAACTGGAGGATTAAAACTCATCTATAACGGTGATTTAGATTCTAATGGTAAATGTACAACAACATCTGGAACTCATACAGGCTTTACAGGACAGACACTATCTTTAAGTGGTAACAAAGTCTATGGAACAAGTTATACCTATGATGGGAGCACTTATACTTTAACTGATACTTCAACATTGAACTGGAGTACAGATTCGGCAAGTATCATAGGCAAGTATACATGCAACAGTACAAGTACAACATGTACTACTTTGTATGTAGTAACAGGAGAGTATAATTCTTCATCTGGTTATGCTTTAAAACTAGACCAAAGTACAAATTATGCTCAAATAGGAACAACAGCATTTAATTACTATAATAGTTCTTCAAACTCTACTGAATCTGCTTCACCAGCTTTAGTAGGATATATGTATAATGATAATTATCCAAATAAAAATAAAACAATGACGAATTCAGGAGTTACTATTTTATCGTCTCAATCCTCAAGTAGTAGTAATTTCTATTATGGAGATGCAATCTCATATTCAGGAGGACAATACTACATCACAAATCAAGACGGAAGTGACGTACAACAACTAAGTTGGGCTGATAATTATACAAGTTTACCAGGAAAGTATACATGTAGAAGTACTAGTAAATATAATGATACGACAATA